>Ga0209278_1000142_pt1 | contig 95829 bp, 87 predicted proteins | sample JI81BgreenDNA_FD_187504 | JGI IMG/M metagenome (GOLD analysis project Ga0209278, IMG submission 187504) | Wastewater effluent complex algal communities from Wisconsin, to seasonally profile nutrient transformation and Carbon sequestration -... | ecosystem: Engineered > WWTP > Effluent > Algae... | reverse complement strand
AATCTCTCAACCAACAGCATTATCAGCCAATGCAACTTGTCCACAAGCAGTTTCATGTTTTGGAGGAAGTAACGGCTCAGCTGCAGTTTCAGTTAGTGGTGGAACTTCTCCTTATACTTATGCATGGAGCAATGGAGCAACAACAGCTTCAATTTCAGGATTATCAGCAGGAACATATTCAGTAGTAATAACAGATGCAAACGGATGTTCAGCAAATGCTAGTGTGACAATCTCTCAACCAGAAGTATTAACAGGCAATATAAATGGGATTGACATTTTATGTTTTGAGGGTAACAACGGAAGTGCTTCGATTTCAGTAACTGGTGGAACAGCTCCTTATATTTATGATTGGTCAGACGGATCAACGTCTTCAAGTATAAATTCAGTTGTAGCTGGAACTTATTCAGTAACGGTTACAGATGCAAACGGATGTTTTATTCAAGATTCAGTTGTTATTTCTCAACCAAACTTACTTTCTATTAATATTGGCTCAACCAATGTAGCGTGTTTTGGTGCCAATACTGGAGCGGCTATTGCCGATGTAATGGGCGGAACAGCACCCTATCAGTTTGCTTGGAGCAATGGTGTTTCAGTATCGAATAACACAAATCTTGCTGCAGGAACTTATAGTTTGATTGTAACTGACGCAAATGGATGTACTGAAAACGCTGAGATTACAATTATACAGCCAGAAGATTTGACTCTTAGTGTTATTAAAACAGATGTTAACTGTTTTGGTGAAGCAAATGGCTCTATCAATTCAACAATCGAAGGAGGAACTTTACCTTACACTTATGCTTGGAGTAATGGCGCAACATCATCTTCAATTTCAGGATTAACTGCAGGAACTTATACTCTAATTGTTACTGACGCAAACGGATGTTCAGTTACAATTAGTGAAACAATTTCTCAACCAGAACTTCTTACTTCTGCTTTAAATGCAGTTAATGTTAGTTGTTTTGGTGGAAACACAGGTTCAATTGATTTAACTCCAGCTGGAGGCACAGCTCCTTACCAGTTTGCATGGAGCAATGGTGCAACCACTGAAGACCTTTCTGGATTATTAGCAGGAAATTATTTAGTATCAATAATTGATGCGCATGGATGTGTAGTGAATGATTCAATTTTAATAACACAACCAGAGGCTATATTATCGCAGTCGTCAATTTCTAATGTAAATTGCTACGGAGAAAATACAGGTAGTATTTCTGTTACCGTTTCTGGTGGCGTTATGCCTTATTCATATAATTGGAGTAATGGTTCAACCGCAAATCCAAATACAAACTTAGTGGCAGGAAATTATTCAGTTACAATTACTGATAATAATGGATGTGTTTATACACAAAATTATACTGTTAGCCAACCAACAGCTTTAACAACTCAAATTTCTGCATTAAATATTAGTTCTGCTGCAAATCCTAATGGTTCAGCTTCAGTAACAGCTTCAGGTGGAACTTCACCTTACATTTATTCTTGGAGCAATGGAGCAACAACAGCTTCTATTTCAAACTTAATTGCTGGAATTTACACTGTTATTGTAACAGATGCTAATGGATGCGCTAAATCTGACACAGTTGAAATCTTAGGATTAAATTGCGTTTGTGATTTAACAGCATATTCTCCAAGCCCTTCTATTATTTGCAATGGCGCTAGCGAAGGTTCAGCATCAATTATAGTTAATGGTGGGCAAGCCCCTTATACTTATCAATGGTCGAATGGCGCTACTACACAAAACATAATTGGTGGATTAGCAGCAGGAGTTTATACAGTAACTGTAACTGATGCAAATGCTTGCTCAATAAATGCAACTGCTTATGTTTTTGAAAGTAATCCAATACAATTAAATCCAACAGTTGGTTTAATTGGATGTGATAATCCATGCGGTGGAAGTATAGTTTTAAATCCAAATGGCGGTATGCAACCTTTTGCTTATCAATGGTCGAATGGAGCTTGTGGAAACACATTAACCAATCTTTGTGCTGGAACTTATACAGTAACAGTTACTGATCAAATGAATTGTTCAATTAGTCAATCATTTAATGTAACAAATGCTGCTGGACTAAGCATTGTATTAAACAAAACAAATGTTTCTTGCAATGGAGGAAACGATGGTAGCATTTCAGCTGCAGTGAGCGGAGGAGCACAGCCATATACTTATTTATGGAGCAATGGAAGCACTGCTTCTTCAATTAATGGCATTTCATCAGGAGATTATTCACTAACTGTAACTGATGCTACAGGGTGCACAACCACAGAATTTGTGAAAGTAAGCGAACCAAGTGAATTAAGTATTGATATAAATGCAGGTAATGGAAATTGTGAGAATAACAATCTAGGCTTTGCGAATGCTTCTGTAAGTGGCGGTTTAGAACCATACACTTATAATTGGAGTAATAATTTTACTGGAAGTAATAACGATAGCTTGGTTGCAGGAACTTATACATTAACAGTTACAGATGCCAATGGATGCAGCGCAACCGCTTCTGTTAGTATTGTAACAATTGAATGTTGTAATGTTACTGATGGCGGAATTATTGGAAATGGACAAACAAATTGCGGTACACCATTTGATCCAACAGCGCTTACAAACGTTGTTTATCCTTCAGGTGGAACAGGAGTTATAGAGTATTTATGGATTAAAAACCCTCAAAATGTATCAATTTTCTTTGTTCCATTTATCGTAATTCCAAATCAAAGTTCAAATAATAATCAAACTTTAAATGCAACAGCTTTAGGAGCTTATGGAGATAATGGTTGGACAATTATTCCAAACAGTAATGTAGAAAGTTATGATCCAGGTCCATTAACAGAAACAACATATTTTATAAGATTGTCGCGCAGACAAGGTTGTATAATTTATGAAGGTGTTAGTAATTCAATTGGTGTAGTTATTCAAAATCCAATTGGACCTATTAGCACGATGTATGGCAATTCATTTATATGCAACAATCAAACTTCTATTACTTATCATACAGATCCTATTCCGAATGCAATTTCTTATACATGGACTTTGCCAAATGGATTAACAGGAACATCAAACACCAATTCAATCCAAGTAAATGTTTCATCTGCATTCACAACTGGTGAAATTTGTGTGGTTGCAAATGGCATTTGCAATTCATCAGCTCCTTTCTGTAAACAAATCAATAGAATAACAGTAAAACCAGCTAAACCTTCGGTAATTTCAGGCCCAAGTTTAGAGGTTTGTGCCGGAACAGTAGCTACTTATTCCGTTGCAGCTGTAGCCAATACTGAAACTTATAACTGGACAGTACCTACAAATGCATCTATTATTTCTGGTCAAGGAACTACTAGTATTACAGTTCAGTTTTCTCCTTCTTTTGTTTCGGGAACAATTAGTGTTGTTGCATCAAATTGCAAAGGAAATAGCGCAGCAAGTGCATTAGCATTAAAAAGCGTTACGACTTCTCCAGCATCAATTACTGGCACTCAAAATGGAACTTGCGGAGGCAATACTTACAGCTATAGCTGTCCTACTGTGCCTTTGGCTACTTCTTATCAATGGACAGTGCCTTCTGGAGCAACTATTGTAAGTGGACAAGGAACAACGAGTATTCAAGTTTTATTCCCAATAGGTTTTGTGTCAGGAAATGTTTCTGTACAAGCTCAAAATGTTTGCGGTTTAAGTCCAGCTCGTACATTAGCAGTAAGAGCTAACCCTGGAAGACCGACTTCTATTTCTGGTCAAACAAATAACTTGTGTTCAGGTGGTTCATTTAATTATACTGTTACTCCAGTTCCTGGTGCTACAAGTTATGAATGGTCTGTTCCTGCTAATTGCACATATACAGTTACATCTATCAACTCTATTGAGGTAACCTTCCCTGCTAATTTCTTATCAGGAAGTATTTGCGCAGCAGCAAGCTATGGTTGTGATTATGGTTTAACTAGATGTATTACGGTTGCCGGAAAACCTGCAAAACCAGTATTCCAAACTCCTCCTGTTGATTCACTTTGTTTTAACACTTCGGGTAATGTGTTTGCTGTGGTTAACGAACCAGGTGTAACCTATAATTGGACTGTTCCAACTGGAAGCTTAGTTACATTAGGACAAGGCACTTCATCGGTTTTAGTAACTTGGGGAACTACAAGCGGAAACGTTGTTGTTACAGCATCTAATGCCTGTGGATCGGGCGTAAACCTTAGCAAATTTGTTGCTGCTCAAGATTGCACTCCTCCAGTATTCTTTGGAGCGCTTCAACCTACTAATGATAATGCAGTTAATAATTCCAACTCGTTTGGAGTTGAAGGTTCACAAACGGAAATTACGAATGTTAGAAAAACTGATATTAAACAGTTGACGTTTGAAGTTAATCCAAATCCTGCAATGAATGTTTCTACTGTTAGCTTTGAATCAAAAACAGAAGAAAATTACAGTATTGAAGTTTTAGATGTTACTGGAAAAGTGTTTTTCAATTACAATGGAAGCGCTGAAATAGGTATTAATACTGTTAAGCTTGAAATGAGAGCTTGGAATGTCGGTTTGTATTTTGTTCACTTAAAATTAAATGACAAAGCACCACAAACCCTCAAATTAATGAAACAATAATTTTTTTAATAAAGTTAGTTTTCAAAAAGGTCGAGTTAATCCTCGGCCTTTTTCATTTTTATTTATAATTTAAAACAACAAAACATGGAAGTGAAAGACAGTAATGGTAATTTATTGAACGAAGGAGATAATGTTACAGTTATTAAAGATTTAAAAGTCACTAATTCTTTTACCATAAAAAGAGGTACGGTAGTTAAAAAAATAAAGCTAACCGATAATGCCGAAGAAATTGAAGGTAAAGCAGATAAAATAGCCGTAGTTTTAAAAACCTGTTTTCTGAAAAAAATCTAATTTTTATTGAGTTTAATAATGGTTTGGATGTAGACTCCATAAATTGTTTGAAGGCAAATCTCTAATTCAAGGTTTTGCTTCAAAAGCCACATCCTCTTTTTGTGATTCTTATCACATATTATCAATTCTTGTATCAAAATGGGCAATCATTTTTGTGCGTTTTTATCATCATTGCATAATATTTTGCAATTCTAATAGAGCATGAAAAAAGATATTCAGCATTTGGATGATATCAAGTTAATGGTTGATACTTTTTATGGTAAAGTGAAGAAGGATAAAATATTGGCTCCTATTTTTAATGAAACTATAAAAGATAATTGGTCCCTGCATTTAGAAAAAATGTACCGCTTTTGGGAAACCATATTGTTAAATGTGCATAGTTATACAGGAGCACCTTTTCCGCCACATATAAAATTGAATATCAGTGAAAAACACTTTCAAATTTGGATAAGTTTGTTTGTAACTAATATGGACGAATTGTTCGAAGGATTTGTTGCTGATGAAGCAAAAACGAGAGCGCAAAAAATGGCGGAAATTTTTACTTACAAGCTCGATTACATGCAGAAAAATAAGTTGAACTAAAAAATTGAAAAATGGATCAAAAAATTATTGAAAACCTTCAACAGAAGTACAGTGATTTAGGTGAAAATCCAGATACTTATTTAAAGGGATTGTTACATGCAAAACCTTTAACCTATTGGGATTATGTAGAGGTTGATACACTTTTATCGCTTCAAAAGCCTAAAACCAATTTCAAGGATGAAGAAATTTTCATCATGTATCATCAAGTAACTGAATTATTGCTGAAACTCATTTCCAACGAGTTAAAACAAGTGGTGGGTGATGAAATGGTAAATGAAGCTCTATTGATTGAGAAAATTAATCGAGTAAATCGCTACACTGGGATGCTCATCAATTCTTTTGATATAATGAAAGTAGGTATGAGTTATGACGATTATAATATTTTTAGAGCCAGTTTAGCTCCAGCAAGCGGTTTTCAAAGTGCGCAATTTAGGTTTATAGAAATTTATTGCACCAATATTGAAAACCTGATGAATGAAAGTGGTAAAAACCGTTTGCCTGAAAACCCAAGTATGGAAGATTATTTCGAGCATATTTATTGGAAAGATGCTGGAACCAATCGCGAAACTGGGAAAAAGACTTTAACATTACGTTTGTTTGAAGAAAAATACCTGAATTCATTTATTGAATTAGCTACCAAAATGAAAGGCAAAACATTGGAAGATAAAGTTAAAAGCATTCAAAATCCGAGCAAAGAATTAATTGAAAAATTGCGCGAATTTGATAGACTTTATAATGTTGAATGGCCAATGGTACATTTAAATACAGCCAAACATTATCTAGACAGTAAAGGTGAAAATCAAGCTGCAACTGGTGGAAGTGAATGGAAAAAGTATTTACATCCACAGTTTCAACAAAGAAAGTTTTTTCCTATGGTTTGGAACAATCAAGAAATTGAAGGTTGGGGAAAATAATGTATTAAATATCAGTGTAAATCAGCTGAAATTAACCGAATAAACTCACTTCTGGTTGTTTCATTTAAAAATGCTCCAGTAAATGCTGAGGTTGTAGTAACAGAGTTTTGTTTTTGCACACCTCGCATTTGCATGCATAAATGGGAACATTCTAAAACTACTGCAACACCTAATGGATTTAAAGTATCTTGAATGCAATCACGAATTTCATTCGTTAATCTTTCTTGAACTTGCATTCTACGCGAAAAAGCATCACAAACACGTGCTATTTTACTTAGCCCTGTAATAGTTCCATTTGGAATGTAAGCCACATGAGCTTTTCCGAAAAATGGCAATAAATGATGTTCACAAAGGCTGTAAATTTCAATGTCTTTAACTATAACCATTTGCTTATAGTCTTCATGAAACATGGCCGATTTTAAAATATCAGACGGATTAATGTCATATCCATGCGTCAGAAACTGCATAGCTTTTGCCACTCTTTCAGGTGTTTTTTTTAAGCCTTCTCTTTCTGAGTTTTCGCCAACTTCGGTAATTATTGACTTATAATTTGAAGCAATTTTTTCAATTTTTTCAGGATTGTAAGAATCTATTTTTCTATAGCCTTCTTCCTGCTCAAAATCTTCATTTAGCATAAGTCTCTAAATTTTAAATTGTTTCAAAAATGGATATTATTCTCCAAAATATTCTACAAAATTGTTTTCAGTTTCATAAAGTTTAACACAATGCAAAAAACATCCTTTTTCCTTAATTACCGGAGTTAATCTTTTCCAGATTTCCATGGCTAAAATTTCTGTTGAAGCCATTTTGTCTTTCATCCAAGGAACATCTAAGTTTAAATTTTTGTGGTCTAACTCTTCAATAATCAAATCTTTAATAATCTTGCTTAAATCTTTCAGGTCAATTACAAATCCAGTATAAGCATTTGGCGTGCCCTTAACCGTAACAAATAATTGAAAATTATGTCCATGCCAATTTGGATTGGCACATTTGCCAAAAACTTCGTAGTTTTTTTCTACCGTCCAGTCATCTCTATACAATTTGTGGGCGGCATTAAAATTCTCTCTTCGCGTAATGTAAATCATCTCGTAAAAATCGGCTGCAAATATAGTTAATTCAAGCGTCTTAAATTATGACTGATTTATTTAATTTTTCTTGAAATAAGAAAGCGCTTACATTTAGCTCATGAAAAAAGTATTGATAGTTTCAGCAACTGATTTTGAAATTGAGTTTTTACAGAAAAAATTTATTAAAACTGAGTTTAAGAATATTGAAGTACATTTTTTAGTCACTAATCCAGGTTTATTGCCAACTACTTTTGCCCTTTCGCAAACGTTAGTAAAAAAAACATACGATTTGGTTTTGAATGTTGGAGTTGCTGGAACTTTTAATCCAAAATTAAAAATAGGCGAAACTGTTTTAATAGAAAGCGAAGTTTTTGGCGATTTTGGGGCAGATGATAATGGAAAATTCCTAGATATTTTTCAACTAGGATTGTTAAATCCAAATAGTTTTCCATTTACTAATGCTGCATTAATTCCTGCGGCTTTTAATCTAGATTTTTATTGCCCCATGTTCAAAAGTGTAAAAGGTTTGAGTGTAAACAAAGCCTCTGGCAATGAAACACAAATAAATGAACTAATTCAACTGTATAATCCTGAGGCAGAAAGCATGGAAGGTGCTGCAGTGTTTTATGTTTGTTTGCAATTAAATCAAAAAGTAATGCAGGTAAGAACAATTTCAAATAAAGTTGAAAATCGAGATAAATCGAAGTGGAATTTACCCTTAGCTATTAAAAATTTGAACACATCAGTTTTAGAATTATTAAATTATTTAGACGAAAAATTATAACGATTTTTGAAGCATGGAAAAAATCAGTATTGCTTACTCTTATTGCCCAAACGACACTTTTATTTTTGACGCAATGGTGCATCATAAAATTGATACAGAAGGTTTAACTTTTGAAGTAATTATGGGCGATGTGGAAGATTTAAATAACCTAGCTTTTAAAAACACAGCCGATGTAACTAAACTTAGCTTTCATGCTTTTGGACATTTAACTCATAACTATATTTTACTAAATAGTGGTTCTGCATTAGGCAGAGGTTGTGGACCATTATTAATTACCCGACCTGAAATGATGGATAAAATTGACCAAATAAACAATTGGTTAATTGGTATTCCAGGAAAAAATACCACCGCTAATTTTTTGTTAGGCTTGGCATTTCCGAATGCGAAAAACAAAAAAAGTTTGGTGTTTTCTGATATTGAAAACGAATTATTAGAAGGTAAAATTGATGCTGGACTTATTATCCATGAAAATAGATTTACCTATCAGCAAAAAGGTTTGGTAAAAATAAAAGATTTAGGTGAGTTTTGGGAAGAACAATATGCTTTGCCCATTCCTCTTGGCGGGATTGCTGCGAATAGAAGACTGCCTTTAGAAACTATCCGAAAAATTGATCGAGTACTTAGAAAAAGCATAGAATTTGCTTTTCAAAACCCAAATGAAAGTAAATTGTATGTGCAACAACATGCCCAAGAATTAAGTGAAGAAGTTTGTAAAAAACATATTGATTTATACGTGAATGATTTTAGTGTAGATCTTGGTTCAGAAGGTATTTTTGCTGTTGAAACATTAATGAAAAAGGGACAAGAGCTTGGTATTTTGGAGAAATTACATTTGCCATTAGTAGTGGACTGAACAAATTGATGCGTTAAATTGTAAATTTTATTTTAAAAAAAAATAAACAATTTAACGCTATCAATAATTCGAAATTGAAAAAACTTTGTAAAAATCAATCGAATTTTAAACTCACTGTATACTATATCTAAAACCCAAATAATACATTCTGCCAAAAATTGGCCCCCAGGCCATTGAACTATCAAAGTATAAACCATAAGGATTTCGGCTATCCAAAATAGGATCATTTTGACGAAAGTCAGTCATGTTTTCAATTCCTAAATAAATCTCTAAACCTTTTTTAAAGCTTTTACTTATTTGACTGTGTAAGTAAAAATAAGATGGCGAATAAGCAGGTAATTGATGTTCAATTGGATTTAAATCTGTTTTAGGTAACCTTCTACTACTAAACCATTGAGCAGTGAAATCAAACATCCATTTTGATTTGGTTTCATAAGCCAAATTAATAAATGCTCTGTGAGGCGGAACCAATGCTTTTTCGAGTAAACCATTTTTCAAATATTCAGTTTTCACATCTAAATATCTATAAGCCAAACTAAGGTCGAATCGTCTCATTATTTCATAGCTCAATTCCGTTTGAAATGAGTTGGAATAACTTTTTCCATTTAAATTATAAATGAGTAATGTGTTGGGTGCAAAATCATAATCTACCACAACTTGATTCACAAAATCAGTTCGATAATATTCAATTGTAAAGCTCCCATCACGATAATCTAAAGTAAAATTTTGAGTAAAATTTAATCCATAATTCCAAGCAATTTCCTGCTCTAAACCATAAGCAGGAAGTGTTTTATTGGCCATAATTCCCATTTGACGGGATGATGCAAAAACAGATAAATTGTCTGAAAACACATTGGCCGTTTGTCGTCCTTGCCCTGCTGAAAATCGTATATGTGAGCGTTTAAGTGGAGAATATTTTACATGAACTCTAGGGGTAAAATATGTCCCGAAAATAGAATGCTGATCTACTCTTGCGCCTATTGAAGCTAAAAATTTACTTGAGGGCTTAAAAGTATATTCTGTAAAAATTCCAGGAACACTTTCTTGTCGGTTAAAATTTTCAGCATTTACTGTTTCTAAAAAGTTGTCATAAGTAAAACTCAAGCCTGCTTTTAGTGTTTGACTTTCAGTAATGTTTGCAGTTTGAAATATTAAATTGGCAAATAATGAATTTTGTGATGCATCATAATTATTTTTACCAAAAAAAGAATTCTGCTCATATCGGCTCGATGAAATTTGCAAACCAATGCTTTGGCGTTCTTTATTAGGAAAAACATAACCAATTTTTGTCCAGACATTGGCATATTTCGAATCAATCCCAATTCCATATTTCTGAAAAGTACTTCTTTCCGATTTTTTAAAATCTAATTCACCCGACTGTTTTTCATCAATTAAAAACTGTATGCCTGCCATTGCTTCTAGGCCTTTTTCACCTTGATATTTCCATCTATTCAAAACATTAACCTGCTGCCCGGTAGGATTATCTAAAAAATTATCCTTGTTTTGATCCATAGCTATAGGCCTTATACTTCCATGCAATAACAATGCGATTGACCATTTTTTATTAATCTCATACTTCGTATTAAAGTTTAATTCCGTTCGGCCATTGTTGTTGTAATACATGTTTAGGAATAACTTTTCACTTTCTTCAGGTTTTTTAAGTTCAACATTAATTTGTCCTGAAATGCTTTCAAAACCATTGGTTACGGGCCCAACTCCTTTAGTTACTTGAATAGACTTTATCCATGGACCAGGAATAAAACTCAAACCTTGATTAACATTTAAACCACGAAGTTTTGGCAATAGTTCTTGGCTAGTAAGCGAATATTTTCCAGCTAAACCCAACATTTGAATTTGACGCGTTCCTGTTACCGCATCTGTAAACGAAATATCAACAGATGGTGTGTTTTCAAAACTTTCCGAAAGATTGCAACAAGCCGCTTTTCGCAAGGTTTTTTCATTTAGTTCAATTGTTTTTGGAGCACTTAAAGGATTAATTCTTTGACTAACTTGCTTTTCAACAATTTCTACACCTTGGGCAATAATTTCTTTCAGTACAACCGAAATCTCAGCATTATTAGCAACAAACAAAGTATCGGGTTTGAAACCAACATAACTAATAACCAATTGGTTCAAACCTTCCATTTTATCAATTTCAAACAAACCTTTCTCGTTTGTATAAACCCCAACTTGAGAATTGAGCCAAAAAACATGCGCGAAACTTAGTGGAATTTTCGAATTTGAAGTGCTTTCACCAAAAACATAACCACGAATTTTTTCTTGGCCCATACTTGACTTTGCAGCTAAACTAAGCAGCAAAAGTCCCCATAAAGAAAATCGCATAAACCTTATTTGTGATTGTTGCAAGCGCCAGTTCGGTATTTACAACAATCAGGAAGTTGGTCGTAAACATCATTGTTTGCTTTTAACTTTTCCGTATCATGACCAGCTTTGGCTAATAATTCGAAAATTTCTTGTTCGCTTATTTTGGTTGTTTTATAAACTACTTTAAGCATTTTTGTTTCTTTATCCCACTGCGAAAATTTAATGCCATTATTATCCATGGCACTTTCAATTCTGTTTTTACAATCATCACAATTACCTTCAACTTTAATGGTAATTTCTTTAATTTTTGGCTCTTGCGCAAAAAGATTATTAGTTATGCTAACTAGTAAAGCAAATAATATGATTTGAATAATTGATTTCATGAGTGTATTTTTTTATGATTAAAAAGTATTTAAAAAACGGGAGGTTATTATTTTTGGCCCTGAGACTCCGGTAGTAAAAAGAGTCTTTTAAATTGCTAACTGAAAATTAGCAAACCCTCCCGTTTAATTTCATATTCTTAAAACGCTAGGCCTTAAGATTTATTATCATAAAAAATCAATGAACAAAAAGTAATATAAATTGGATTACTGAAGTCAGGAGGCGATTCAAATAAACTTAAATTTATAATTGTTTTTAAATTCTTAACAAAACCAAGATTTACAATTTCTATAAATGCTTTTATAAAACTTAAATCAACAAGCTTTTTAGAAATTTTGAAGTTTTCGTTAAGTGAATATTCTGATTGAAATTGTTGTATATCCTGCTCATTTGAGCAGCATGGCATCTCATCTATTAATTCTTCTTCAGAGCTGCAACAGGTTTCAATAGCACTAACTTCATAAATGGATAATGCAGCTAAGCTTCCGCCACAATAATGTAGATTGAAACTTAATCCAATAATTAGCAGTGTGTAGTAAAAAGAAAATAAAATGGAAAATATCTTTACCATAATTAGGGCAAATGTAAGTAGCTTATCCAATTGGTCGAAACTTTGTCCATTAAAATTCTTTAAATTTTAATTTTTTAAAACAAAATACCAATGTTTAACGAAAGATAATCGATATTTCCATTTTGTTTTATTCCATTAAAAGCATTATTGGTGCTGCTAAGCTGATTTGAGCTTTTTCTGAAAAGATTATTTAATCCATTGTTCCAAATTAAGCTTACAGTTAATGAAGTTGTTCCTGAAAGATACTTTTCAATTCCGCCACCAACATTCATAGAGGAGCGGAAAAGTGCTGTTTCGCTTGAAATGTTTACTTTTTCAGATTGAATAACGTTTAAGCTTGTATTTGAATACTCGTCTTCAGCCTGTGCTTTTAATTTAATACCGGTGTTAAATCCAAATAACCCGAAATAGCGCAAGTAGCCAATTTCGCGGGTTCGCATTTTTAAAATTAAGGGAATTTCAACAAACTGATATTTTAGTTTTCTTTCTGTAAGTAATAGGTCCGAGTTTTTGTTGGTTACTTCATTAAAGAAGTAAGTTGGTTTGCCAAATTTGACTATACTTCCCATTCCCACTACTTCAATACCAGAGGTTATAAAATAGTTTTCAGCAATTCTAAAATCTGCAGTTAAACCATAACCAAATGCAAAGCTAGAGGCACTTTGCTCCATCGTACTTTCATTGGTTTGAATCCAAGCAAAACCCGGATTTATTTTCATTCCCAATCTAGTTTTTGGGGTGACATCACTATCTTGCGAGAAAGCTATATTTCCTAAAAGAGAAAATAGGCTAGTTACTAAAAATACTTTCTTCATAATTCTAAATTAAAACGCGCTTTTATTAACAAAAATCTTTCCAAATTCGCAGAATAATTCAAATTAACTTATTCCGTTTACAAAAGTGCAATATTAATTCAGCCGATGTACAAATTTTCATTAATAATAACTTTAATTACGGTAATTACATTTTTTAACGCTTGTATTGAAAATCCGAAGGAAAAAGAGGTAGAAGAGGCAGCAATAAAAATTCCGGAAGAAACTGAAATTGAGGCCAATAGAGTAAAATTACAATATTTCAATTTAGCAAAAGCCATTTTTGAAAATCCTTCTGCAGAGCAACTTGAGCAAAATAGAAAGGAATGGAAAAAAGCATTAGGGAGTTTTTATTTTAGATACACTAACAATATAATTGCTATTGGGGCAGATTACCAACCTGGTTTTTTTAACAACTTTAGCCTTTTTGCCAATGATGGCGACATGAAAAAAATATATAATGATGTGTCAGAAAAATTTGGCAATTTTAATCCTTATCTCGACCAATTGAATGATGCCTTTAGTAAGTATAAGGTATATTTTCCTGATAGAAATATTCCAAAAATTGTGACTTATACTGGCGCTTTTTCCTACACTGTGGCGGCAACTGATAGTGTTTTAGGAATAGGCTTAGATATGTATTTAGGAGAAAACTATCCCTATTATGCTATGAAGGGTATCCCAAAATACAAATCGAAAATTATGAAACCAGAATTTTTAGTAGCTAATACTATGAAAGGTTGGATTAGTTCGGAATTTTGGCAAGATTTGGCAAGTGCCAATTTGTTAGAAACAATAATTCACGAGGGTAAATTGCTTTACATTGCCAAAATGGCTCTGCCCGAAACACCTGATTCTGTTTTGCTGGGCTACTCAAGTCATAACATGCAATGGGCACGATTAAATGAAGGCAATTTATGGAAATATTTTGTTGACAATAAATTGCTTTATGATAACCGCACTAAGGTTATTATGGAGTTTACCGGTGAAGGTCCATTCACAACTGGATTGTCAAATAATTCAGCGCCAAAAGCAGGAATTTTTACTGGCTTTCAAATTGTGAAAGCATGGATGAAAAATCAAAAAAATTTTGATCCCAAAAAATTAATTGAAACCGATGCAAAAACTATATTAGCAGAATCGAGATACAAACCAGTTAAGTAATTACAATGAAAAAATCAGATATTAACCTCAGTATATTATTAGATGAAAATGCTGTTCCTGAAGCCATTCAATGGAATGCAAGTGATAGCGGAATTAATGGGCAGCAGTCTGCAAAAGCGATGATGCTTGCACTTTGGGACGAAAAAGAAAAAAACACCTTGAGAATTGATCTATGGACCAAAGAAATGAATACAGATGAAATGAAAAATTTCTTTTACCAAACAATCATGACCATGGCCGATACTTTTGAAAGAGCTACTGGCGAAGACAAAATGGCTAAAGAAATGCGGGAGTTCGGAATGGACTTTGGCGAAAAAATGGAATTAATTCGCAGAAATTCAAACAATTAATTGGCCTGATTTTAATAATAAACTTGCTCAAAAACAATCAATGAAAATAAGAATTGGAATAATTTTCGGTGGAAGTTCGCGTGAAAGAGAAGTTTCTTTTGCTGGCGGCAGAACGGTTTACGACAATTTAAATAAATCAATTTTTGAACCGATTCCGCTGTTTGTGGATAGCTGGGGGAATTTCGTTCAACTCAACTGGCAGTTTATTTACAAAGGTTCTATCAGAGATTTTTATCCTCCAGTTGATGCTTTAAAACCACTCGAAAATAATGTTCAAATTTATGCTGAAAGTTTAGGAAATTTAGAAACGATTGAACAAGTTGAGTTACTAAAGTCTATTGGTAAACCAGTTACAATTCAAGAGGTAAAAAAGTTAATTGATTTTGCTTTTTTATGTCTTCATGGCGCAATGGGTGAAGACGGCAAAATTCAAGGTTTGTTCGAATATTATGGCATTCCATATTCTGGTTCTGGAATTTTTCCTTCAGCTTTTGGAATCGATAAAGCCATTCAAAAAAAATTAATGAAAAGTGCAGGATTTCCAGTTCCAGCCTTCAAAACCATATCACGCAGTCATTTGAGTAAAATTAATTTTACCGTCTTGGCAAATGAAATTCAAAAAAATATTGGCTTTCCTTGTGTGGTTAAACCTGCCAATCAAGGAAGTTCGATTGGTGTAAGTATTATAAAAAACAACAATCCCGAAGATTTAAAAAATGCTTTAACCAAAGCTTTTTTTCAACTAAATTTTGAGGTAGAGGTTTGGAAAAACAAAAGCAAAGAACAAAAACTGTTTTTTTTACGCCAAATCACTGATATCCGCGAAGGCTTGGGATTACCATTAAAATGGAATAATCAAATTATTTATCATCCTGATGCTTTATTTAAAATTTTCGAAAATGCACAAACAGATTTCTTGCTTGAAGCTTTGGATGGTGAAAAAGAAGTAATAATTGAAGCATTTATAAAAGGTAAGGAGTTTTCTTGTATAGTTATTGAAGATGAAAACAACAATGCTATCGCGCTTCCGCCAACAGAAATTATAAAAGGAAATGATTTTTTTGATTATCGTTCAAAATATCTTCCCGGCTTATCGCGAAAAATTACACCCATTAAACTTGAAAATTCCCTTCTTGAAAAAATTAGAACGGAATGCCAAAACTTGTTTAAAGTTTTTCAATTTAATGTCTATGCCAGAATTGATGGTTTTATTAATGAACAAGGCGAAATTTTCCTGAACGATCCCAATACTACTTCAGGCATGATGCCTTCTTCTTTTTTCTTTCATCAAGCTGCTGAAATTGGTTTAAACCCTTCTCAGTTTTTGACTTTTATTATTCGAACGTCTATCAAAAACAGATTAAATTTTGAACGTTTCAGCTATCAGTTTGAAGGTTTGTTAAACAAATTGGATAAAGCCATTTTTGCAGATCAAAATCAAGCTGCTGCTAAAAAGAAAGTGGCTGTTTTGCTTGGCGGATACAGCTCTGAGCGTCACATCTCGGTTGAAAGTGGAAGAAACATTTATGAAAAATTGAGTTCATCAGAAAAGTATGAACCTATTCCAGTTTTTTTAACAGGGAATCACGAAAATCATCAGCTATTTCAAATACCAATCAACATTTTATTGAAGGATAATGCAGATGATATAAAAGAAAAGGTTTTTAATTTTAATCGTCATCCAATTATCGAAAAAATAATTCTTGAATGTGATTCTATTATAAAAAAATATGCTCATCAAAATAATTTGGCCAAACCAAAGGCATTAAATTATGCTGATTTAAAAGAAATGGTTGATGCGGTTTTTATAGCCTTGCATGGTCGTCCAGGAGAAGATGGAGCAGTTCAGCAAATGCTAGAACATGTTAAATTGCCTTACAACGGAAGCAGAACCATTAGTTCAGAAATTACCATTGATAAATATCGAACCAATGAAATTTTGATGAAAAATGGCTTTTTAGCCGCAAAGCATCGTTTGGTTGATAAAATTGAATGGCAAGCTAATTTTCAAAAAATGTTGGCTGAAATTGAACAAGATTTTCAATATCCTTTTATTGCCAAACCAGTTGATGATGGTTGCAGTTCGGCCGTAAAAAAAATAAAAAACAGAGAAGATTTGATAGCTTTTACCAATCAAATTTTTAGACCAGCTGAAGAATTATTGAAGGCCGAAGCTGAATATTTACACCTCAAACCAAACGAAGAATTTCCTTTCAAAACGGTTTATTTAATTGAAGAATTAATTAGCAGCAATGGCGCAGCTCATTTTATAGAAATTACTGGAGGAATGCTTTCTCACTGGAAAAATGATTCGGTTGAACTTGAAGTTTTTGAAGCGTCTGAAGCACTTTCAACAGGTGATGTGCTTTCATTAGAAGAAAAATTTTTGGCGGGCGAAGGTCAAAACATAACGCCAGCTCGTTATGCTTTAAATGCTAATGAAAGACAAAAAATATCAGAAAAGGTAAAAGATGAATTAGGCAAAGCAGCAAAAGTTTTAATGGTGGAAGGATATTGTAGAATTGATGCTTTTGTAAGAATTTTTAATGCCGAAAAAGTAGAAGTAATTTTTATTGAGGTAAATTCGCTTCCAGGAATGACTCCAGCTACTTGCATTTTTCATCAAACAGCCATAAATGGTTACAAACCTTACGATTTTATTGATAAAATCTTAGAGTTTGGAGAAATTAGAAATTCGAAAATTTAAAATCATGAGCAATTTAATTAGCTTCATCAAATCGAAACAATTTTTGATAAATGTAGGAATTGCATTCGCATTAATTTTGATTCTCATTCTAGGTTTAAATAGTGTAATAAAATCTTTAACCAATCATGGGGAAACAGTAACTGTTCCTAATGTTATTGGCCTATCAGCCGAAGAAGCAAAGAAAGTGCTAACCGAAAACAACTTAGTTTTTCAGCTATCAGATTCTATTTGGGTAGATGAGGCAAAACCTGGTGCAGTTGTCGAACAATTTCCTAGAGCAGAAGACTTGGTAAAAGGCAATAGAATAGTTTACATAAACGTTAATGCCGTTCAAAAACCAAAAGTAAAACTGCCCGATTTGGAAGATTTATCCTTACGCCAAGCGCAAAGTGTTTTGCAAACCTTTGGACTTTTAACAGGCAAAATTACCTATGTGCCAGATATTGCAATGAATGCAGTGGTAGAAATGCAAAAAAAAGGTAGAGTTTTAAAGCCTGGAACTTTAATCGATAAAGGTGAAACAATAGACCTTGTTTTAGGAATGGGCGAGGGCAGCGAGTTGGTTAAAGTGCCTTATCTAATTGGTTTTACAATTGAAGAGGCAAAAAGAATTATTGAAACATCTTCTTTAAGTGTTGGGGCAATTGTTTATGATAATACTGTTAAAGACACTATCAATGCTTTGGTCTATAAGCAATTACCACATGAAAACACGGAGGAAATGATTAATTCAGGCCGTTCGATTGATATTTTTATAACTGAAGATCCTAAAAAAGTAAAAACTGTTACGATTCCTGAATAAACAATGAAATACTTCAAACTATTTATTTTTTTAATCCTAATATCTTTTTCGTCTTTTTCGCAAACAGAAAAGGTAAAACCTATTAATTATAAACCAGAATTAGGCGAAGGCTTAAAAGAAATATCAAGCAGCAAAAGATCAAGAGCACTAGGAGATACTTTGTTTTTACCATTTTATGAAGATTTTTCAACTTCGGGATTAATACCAAATCCAAACTTATGGATCGATAGAAATATTTATACTAGCAAAACCTATGCAATTGGCTCACCATCCATAAATGTAGCCGTTTTTGATGGTTTAGATTCTACAGGATTGCCTTACGCACTAGGAGGAACGCAACAAAATGGGTTAGCTGATAAATTGACTAGTAAACCTTTTAATTTGTCGGCATTTGATGCAGGCGACAGTGTATTTATGTCTTTTTATGTACAACCTCAAGGTTTAGGAAATGCGCCTGAACAGCAAGATAGTTTCAATTTACTTTTTTATGCACCATTGTTAGATGAATGGCGCTGGGTTTGGGGCGCAAAAGGAAGTTCACTGCAAGACTTCAAACAAGTTTATTTACATATTGGCGATTCTGCTTATTTGCAAAAAGGTTTTCAATTCAGATTTCAGAATTATGCAACCATTTCTGGCGATTTCGACAATTGGTTCTTAGATTACATTTTTATTGATTCTATTCGTTCCATTTTAGATACTAGCTACAATGATATTGCCTTTAGAAGTTCAACCGTTAGTTTATTAAAAACTTATACTGAAATGCCTTGGGATCATTACATAACCGATCCTGCAGGTTTCACCAATACTGAAGTTGAACTTGATGTTAGAAACGAAAGCAGTTTACCAAAACCAGTAAATTATGAGGCTAAAATTTATGATGCATCAAATGGTAATTTGGTTTATAATACTTCACCTTCAGTTGGGCAAGTAGATCCCAGAAGTAATATTGAATTGATTAATAATTTGCCCGGGTTCACTTTTCCGAGCAATATGAGTCAGCCTAGCTCTTTTGTGGTTGAAAATATTATTAATACGCCTATTGATTTTAATAGAAGAAATGATACAATTAGACAAATTCAACGATTTAATAATTCATTTGCTTACGATGATGGTTCGGCTGAGGCTGCATACGGCTTAAACTATCAAAATGCATCACAAGCTTATCAATTTAAAGCATACAAACCAGATGTGATAACCGCAATAGCCATTTATTTTTCGAGAACCAACATTGACGTATCGCAAGCCCCATTTAGATTTAAGGTTTGGACGAGCCTCACTCCAGAGCAAAATATTTACACCCAATCAACAGTTTCCTACCCAACTTATCAAAACACAATTAATGGTTTTGTAATTTATCAACTTACAGAGCCAGTTCCAGTTAATGGCGATTTTTATATTGGTTGGACTCAAACTCAAAATAAGGAATTAAATATTGGCTTAGATAGAAACAATGTAGCCAAAGATTATACCTATTATAATATAGGCTTAGGCTGGAAGCAATCTACTGTAGATGGTGCATTAATGATTCGCCCAATTTTTAATTTTTCTAATCAACCTGTTGGTTTAAATGATAATAAAATCTTACAACCAGCAATTATCTATCCCAATCCAGCTAGTAATTTCATCCAATTTCAGAATTTATTGCCCAACTCAGAAGTTTCTATTTTTAACCTAAAAGGAGAGTTAGTTTTGAAAGAGCATTTTATTCAAAATGGTTTAAATATCTCCCATTTGCCTAGTGGTTTGTATTTTATTAGAATCTTTAATGAAAATGAAAACTACTTTAGCAACCATAAGTTAATGATAAGTCGCTAAGGATTTGGAAAAATTTGAGTTAGATGAAACAGAAGCAAACGATGATTTATTTGAGCATCATCGTTTTGTAATTGAAAAAGGGCAAGAATTGTTGCGAATTGATAAATGGCTAACAAATAGAATAGCTGCTTCAACGCGTAATAAAATTCAACAAGCTGCCGATGCAGGAAGTATTTTAGTTAACGACAAACCCGTTAAATCAAATTACAGAGTAAAACCATTTGATGTAATTTCAATTGTGTTTGCGCATCCTCCTCGTGATAAAGATTTAAAACCCGAAAACATTCCAATTGATATAGTTTTTGAAGACGATGATTTACTTATAATTAATAAAAATCCAGGAATGGTTGTGCATCCTGGAGTTGGTAATCATTCAGGAACTTTGGTGAATGCAGTTTTATTTCATTTGCAAAATCTGCCACAATTGCCCGGAAATGAAAATGAAATCCGACCAGGTTTAGTACACAGAATTGATAAAAATACTTCAGGCATTATGATTTTGGCTAAAACTGAACATGCGATGATTCATTTAGCCAAACAGTTTTTCGACCGAACTATTAATAGAAAATACCAAGCTTTGGTTTGGGGCGATTTTAAAGAAGATTCAGGTACAATTACTGGAAATATTGGTAGAAGTTTAAAAGACAGGAAAGTGATGGATGTTTTTCCAGAAGGTGATTCAGGAAAACATGCTGTTACTCATTTTAAAGTTTTAGAACGATTTGGTTATGTTACACTTGTAGAATGTAAGCTTGAAACAGGCAGAACGCATCAAATTAGAGTTCATTTTAAGCATATCGGTCATCCTTTATTCAACGATAATGAATATGGTGGTGATAGAATAATAAAAGGAACACGTTTTGCAAAATATGAAGCTTTTGTAGCCAATTGTTTTCAGCTTTGTCCTCGACAAGCATTGCACGCAAAGTCATTAGGGTTTATTCATCCAAGTTCAGGAAAAGAAATGTTTTTTGATTCTGAAATTCATCCAGATATGCTAAGCGCTATAGACAAATGGAGAAATTATTCCAACAACAGAGGGAATGAATAAATGGAGTAAAGAAAATATATTAATGATTTTAAAAGAGTATAAAAATTTGGCGCTTCTTTTAGTCATTTTTATAATCTCCAAATTGTATTTTTTGAATCTTGCATTCTATTGGGATGAGGCTTGGAGTTACATTCCCGCAATTAAATCTATTTTAGATAATTATTTTATTGTTCAACCAGAATTATTAAAAGGTCATCCACCTTTATTTTATTTTTCTGCTGCTTTATTTGCAAAAATTTTTGGATTAAATGTTTTTAGTCTTCACACATTTTCATTATTAATTACTTGCTTTTGTTTGCTGTCTTTTTATCAAATTGGAATATATTTTTTCAAAAAAAATGAAGCATTATTCTTGACAGTTTTATTAGCTGTGCAGCCGGTTTTTTATGTTCAATCAACCATGGTTTTGCCAGAAATATTGCTTTTAAGTTTCTTTTTGCAAATGATAATTGCAGCATTCCAAAATCGTTGGAAAAAATATGCTTTTGCAGGCGTTTTGATAGTTTTAACCAAAGAAACAGGGCTAATTATTTTTGGAATTACTACGGCCATTTTTGTTTTTCAAAGAAAAATAAGTTGGTCTAATTTTTATTACCTTTTTTTTCCAATAATAGCTTTTAGCTTGTTCGTGTGTTATAACTACTTTATGGAGTCATGGTTTTTGTACCCTACTCACATTGGGCTGTTTCATTTTGATGCCAAAACATTAAAAGCTTTGGAAGGATTTTTGTCTTTCATTTTTATAGCCCAAGGTCGAAATATTTTGACCTTTTTAATTATGATTATTGTAACTTATTTAGTATTTAAAAAGCAATTTAATAAAGTGCAACATTTAGTCTTGCTGTTTTTGGTATTGTTTGGTTACACACTTTTTTCGGCATTCAATTTTTATTCGCCAAGGTACATGATTGTTTCTGTAGCCATTTTAGTTTTAATTTTTGGCATTTTAGTCAATCAACTTATTCTTTTTAACCAACTTAGAAATGTATTTTTTCTGCTATCAATTGTTGGAAGTTTTTGGGGTTTGGCTTTTGATGTAAAAGAAAATGATTATTCTTTGGGATATGCAAAAGCCGTTAATGCACAGAAAAATGCAATTCAGTTTTTAGCAAATGAAATAACTGATTCTGAAGAAGTATTTTGTGGCTTTTTAAGCTCCTATTATATAAATGAAAAATACTTAGGCTATAACGAAACAACATTAAAAGCAAGCCCTTCTTATAGTGAACAAGCATTTGTTTTAATAAGCTCCAACGAGTCCGAATTTTTAGATAAAATTAATTTAGACGATTATATGCTTTTAGAAAATTTCGGGGATGATAAAATTTGGGTGAAAATTTGGAAACGAAAGGCTAATTCGAATCTTTCATTTTAACTAATGCAAATTCAATAGCATCTTTTCCGAAAGCTTCATTCCTTAAATCATGGATGATTTTATCGCTTAGCCAAATAATTAAAAGGTCTTTGGCGGGAATTTTAAACAATTTTGAGATATTTAAAATATGATCTCTGGTGGCCATTCTTTTATTTCTTTCAATTTTGCTTAATAGACCTGTGTCAATTTTTAGTTTTTCAGCTAGATTTTTCAAGCTGATAGCATTTTCTTCTCTTTTTTGTCTAATTAATTCACCAACTGTTATCATGTTAAAGCTTTGACATTTGAAGTCAAAAATAAAAAAAATAGTAACTGTTCTATCAAAACTATACAATAAAATTGCGAATGAATTTTATGTAAATTTTAAAAAATTGAAAAATAATTCTCATTATTGGGAATCTTTCAATAATTTAGCAATTAACAAATATGATGATTATGATGAAAAATTTACAAAAATTTACAGTTATTCTACTTTCGGTACTTGCTTTTCAAGTAAGTGCTCAGGTGGTTTTCACCGTTACAGCCCCCTCTAATTTGCAGGGAACTTATTCTCACTCATACGCTTTCGGAACTGGCCAATGGGGTGGAGATTTAACAAACTCTTCAGTTCAAGGTTTAGGCGTTTTAGTTGATGATGGTACAGCCGGTGATTCTTTAGGTTGCAATGCTTTGGTAAATGGAGTGCAAATGTTTGGGAACATTGCATTTGTTTACAGAGGTGCGTGCGAGTTTGGTGCAAAAGCGTTAAATGCTCAAAATGCAGGCGCTATAGCAGTAGTAATTATAAACAATGCATCTGGAACTATCGCAATGGGAGCCGGAGCAAATGGTGGAAGTGTTACTATTCCAGTTTTTATGATTTCTGCTGAAGATGGTGCTTTATTAAGAGCAGCTCTTGATGCTGGAACCTTAAACTTATTCTTAGGTTCAAAAACAGGTTTATTCCAAAACGATATTGGATTTAGACCAACAGCAACTATCGCTCCTAGATACTCTGCTATTCCTAATTTTATGAATAATGATGCTGGAGATTATCTTTTCTTCACTGGAGCAAAAGTTACTAATGATGGTCAACAACCTCAATCAGGAATTACAGTTGCAACTGCGTTAAAAAATTCAGGTGGTACATCTGTATTTGATCACTCAGCAAACATTTCAACTTTAGCTACTGCAGCTTCAGATTCTTTTAATGTTCAAGTTTTAGATTTATTCGGAAAAGTAAACGATGATTACACCTTAACTTACACTGCTAATCTTGCAGGCGGAACAGTTGATCAATTTACAGGTGATAATGAAGTTTCTTTTGGTGTTAAATTAAATGACTCTTTATATTCAATTTGTCCTTTTGATGCAACTACAGGTTTACCTGCTCAAAATGGTGGTAGCCGTCCAAGTTCAGCTTACACTGAATTTGAGTGGGGTGTAGTTTTAGAAGCTAAAAATAACGCACGTTCAGAAGGTATGTATTTTGGTTTAGTTGTAAATGCAGCCGATGATTTAACTGGAATCACTGCTAAAGGTAGTCTATATGAGTGGAATGATGCAGATCAAGATGGCACAGTAGCTGCAGACGGATCAGAAGTAATTGCTATTTCTGAAGGTTTTTATGACTATACATCTAATGCTTCAGGTGAAATTTTAAGAATTGCTTATGATGTGCCAGCAATCATGGTTGATGGCAAAACTTATATTGCAACTATTCAAATTTCGAGTAATGTGCCTTTTGTTGCAACTAATGATGATTTTGAAGCTGATCAAATTTTAGATTTTTATCCAACTGTAATTGCTCCGTTTAATACTGATGGTTCTTGGTCAGTTGGTTTTGCTGATAGTCCAATTCCAGCTATAGCTTTAATATCAAGCCCTGTAATTGGAGTTGAAGAAAATAATAATTCAAATATTTCATTAAAAGCTTATCCAAATCCAGCTAATCAAAATTTATCAATAGCATTAGACAATATTAATGGTATTGAAAATGCATCAATTGAATTATATGATTTAAGTGGCAGATTAGTAATGAATGAAGTTAAAAACATTGGCGTTTCAAACGTTGTAGTTTTAAATGTAGCTAACATCGAAAATGGAACTTACATTGTTTCTGTTAGAACTAAAAATGGCGTTTCTTCTACAGGTGTAGTTATTGCTCACTAAGAAGAAAATAATAATTATTAGAAGGCTGCTCATTTCGGGCAGCCTTTTTTTTTGGTGAATTTTAATTTTAAGGAATTAAAATTAGCTTTCAATCAATTTTTTTACATTTGATTAGTTAATCTTAATGCTATAATTATGTTGAATGATTTACAAAATGATTTAGAAAAAGCAAAAGAAGACGCAAAAGAGAAAATAAATAAAGCTCTAATTGCAAAAAGAAATGCTGAAAATCTTTCAAAAATGGCAATTGCAAAAAATGATGCAGCAAGCATTGCATCTTCAGAAAATGCATTAAGAACAGCCAATCAATTAATTAGAGATGCTAAAGCTGCAAAACAAGCTGTCACTGAATTAGAAATTAAAATAAAAAATTTTCAAAAAACTGAAGATTCGATTTCTGATGAACCAAAAGATGAAAGTATTGCTGAATCTGAATTGCATCAAGAAGAAAATGTAGTTTTAAAAGCTAAGCCTAGAAGATCAAGAAAAAAAGTAGTTCTTTTTTCACTCTTAATATTATTCCTTGCTTTGGGAGGATTATATGTTTCCAGAAATCCAGAACTTTATTTAAAGCTAAAGGGTACTGAGAATGATAAAATTATGCCTGAAAAAATTGACATTGGTGATAATGAAAATAATATTGCTTCAGAAGATGTGGAAAGTACTAATGATGAAGTGAATCAAGTCGAAAATGAATCAGATGAGGAAATAAAAACTGAAGAACCAGAGGTTAAAAAGGAACAAAAATCACTTCCTGCTGAGCCAAAATCGAGCGTGCCAAGAGTTGCAAGACAAGCAGAACCTAAAATTGAAAAAATTGAAATAAAACCTCGCACTGAAAACAAAGTTGCTTCAAATAATAGCTCAAGTGGTTCATCAGGACAGGTTGTCATAAATTCATTCATAATTAGTTGCGCAGCAGTTTCTTCTGAAGAAGCTGCAAAAAAGGCAAGCAATGATTTAAAAAGTAAAGGTTTCAAATCAGGGTATTACTATTTGCCTGATTACCAAAGTGGCGCTAAATCATTGTATAAAGTTTTTGTAGGTAGTTTTAATAGCAGGGCTGATGCAGAAGGGAATTTAGGGGATGTAAAAAATTTATTTGATGGAGCATATGTGATGCAATTGAAGAAAAATTAATTTTCAATTAAAATCATCTCAAAATCTGCTAACACGTATTTAATCACTACTTTTTTTAGAGTTCCATTTTTATAATGGAAATAGTTATCGTTTCCTTCAGGTGATTTGAAAAAATAGACTCCTGCCTCTTTTTCGGAAATGGATCCATTTTTCCCCAATGGTTCGGCAAAAACAGAAAATACCTTTTTAGGCTCAAAAAAATATGCCCATGCTAAAGTTTTTCTGATACTAGTGCCATGAATCCACCTTTGCTTTTGTCCCTCTTCATCAATTCGATAGTCGTTTCCATCTTTTGTAATCCATATATTGTTATAAACCTTACCATTTATTTTATTGTAAACATGTGAGTAGGTAAGTTCATCATTCTCAAAATGAGATTCATAGAAATATGTTACATCAACTTCCATAATGAATTTAATTTTCACTCTTGAAGTTATGTTCAATATGTAACCTTTTTCTGTGTAGGTTTTGGTTGCTTTTGCAGTACCCATAACCTTATTTCTCCAAATTAAATTGAATTCTCGTATTTCAGGGTCTTTTAACTTTTCGGTATTGGCATAAATTGCAATCGGAAATAGAAAAGCTGAAATTTTTAGCAGTACAAATAGGGTAATTTTTAAATTCATCCGATTACAATAGCGCAAAAATAATTTTCTTTTTATATATTTTAAATTTGATGTTAAGTTAACTATACTTTAATCGGGAGCAATAATTTCATTCGTTTTAATAATATTACTTTGGTTTAGGTCTCTATCCACAATGTAGGCCTCATAATAAATAGTATCATAATCTGAACCAGCTTCAAAATAAAATGGCATGAATAAATCAAATTCTCCTTCCAATGCCTTCCTTCTATCTGAAGTTTCTAATCTAGGGATTCTGTATTTAAAATCTTTATCATTAAACAATTCAAAGTTTCCATTCACTTTATGATATAATTTCAAGTACATATTGTATTTGTAAGGCTCGGCTGTATCTGCTTGATCTAATCCTAAATTGCCATCACCATCTGTAAACTTTATTTTAAAATTGGCAGTTAAATCATTGTTTTGCACAAATTCAACGAATTCAAGTTTGGGTTCTACAGGAAAATCTGGCTCATCAATGCATGATGTATAAAACAAAGATAAAATGACAAATAAGCCTATTTTTGGAAAATATTTCATATCGTAAATTTAAAAATATATACTTAAATAAATTGAAGCACAGTCAGCTAACATCAGAAATATTTAAAATTAATAATGATAAACAGTTTAACGATTTGGCCATTAAAATATTTAATTTTCAATGGAAAAACGTCAACATATATCAACAATTTTGCCAAGCTTTAAAAGTTGAACCCGCAAAAATTAAGCATTATTCACAAATTCCATTTCTTCCTATTGAGTTTTTTAAATCACATAAGGTTATACCTGATAATTTTAATTCACAATTAATCTTCACTAGCAGCGGCACTTCATCAGTTCAAAATAGTAAACATTTTGTACACGATTTAAGTATCTATGAATTAAGTTTTAGAAAAACCTTTCATAGGTTTTTTGGTGCTCCAAATCAATATGCCATATTTGCTTTATTACCTTCCTATTTAGAAAGAACTGGAAGTTCATTAATTTATATGTGTGAAAAGCTAATAGATGATTCTGAAAATGATTTAAGTGGATTTTACCTTTTTAATTTCGAAGAACTTATTGAAAGTATTGAAAAAGCTAAAGCCAAAAAAAAGAAAATATTTTTTATTGGGGTCACTTTTGCGTTGTTAGAATTGGCAGAAAAGCATAAGGTGGATTTATCAGAAACTATTATTCTTGAAACTGGAGGAATGAAAGGAAGAAGAAAGGAAATGGTAAGAGAAGAGCTGCACGAAATTTTACAAAATAGTTTTTCAGTAAAAAACATTTTTTCTGAATATGGAATGACTGAATTGCTTTCCCAAGCTTATTTTACTGAAAAAAAATATTTCGAATGCCCGCCTTGGATGAAAGTTTTAATGAGAGATACCGAAGACCCACTTTCTTTCATTGAATTTGGTAAAACAGGAGGAATAAATGTGATTGATTTGGCTAATATTTATTCATGCTCATTTATTGCCACTCAAGATTTAGGAAAAGCAATTGACGAACAAAAATTTGAAGTTTTAGGTCGATTCGATAATAGCGATTTAAGAGGCTGCAACTTGTTAGTTGTCTAATTGGGTTTATTTTTTTCGTTTTTAATAATTAGTCTAAGCGATTGATCGTAAGTGATGTAATTCCAAGCCCAATTAATAAAAACTAAAATTTTATTTTTCACGCCAATTATTGAAATTAAATGGACAAACATCCAAACTATCCAAGCCATAAATCCACCAAAATGTAATTTTTTTATATCAACAACGGCTTTGTTTCTTCCAATTGTGGCCATCGCTCCTTTATCATTATACTTAAAAGGCTGCATGGCTTTGCCTTTATCAAAACGCTGAATATTTTTAGCCAAATTTTCTGCGTTTTGAATGGCAACTGGCGCAACTTGAGGATGCCCATTTGGATAAGCTTCTTCTGTCATAAAACTAACATCACCTATTGCAAAAACATTGTTCATGCCCTCAATACATGAAAAACTATCTACTTTAATTCTACCTCTGAAAATAGACGTTTCAGGAATTCCCTTTATTTTATTTGGCATTACTCCTGCTGCCCAAATCAAGTTTCGAGCTGGCAAAACTCTACCATCTTTTACAGATACTTGTTCTCCATCATAGTCAATTACTTGCGTATTCAGCAATACTTGAACACCTAGCTCTTCCAAATATTCTTTCGCTTTTTTAGATGATTCGGCTGACATAGCTGACAACAATTTCCCCGAACCTTCTAACAAGTAAATTTTCATCTCCATGAAATTTAGCTCAGGATAATCAAGAGGAAAAATATATTTCTGCATTTCAGCCAAAGTTCCGCAAAGCTCAACGCCTGTTGGTCCACCGCCAACCACAACGATATTCATAAACTTTTTACGTTCTTCTATATCAGTGGTATTTAGGGCTTTTTCATAATTATCAAGCAAATGATTTCTTAATAAAAGCGCCTCTGCTGTGGATTTCATTGGCATAGCTTTTTCTTCAATATTTTTCATACCAAAAAAATTGGTTGTAGTGCCAATTGCTACTACTAAATAATGATAATCTAAATCGCCAATAGAAGTTTTTATTTTATTGTTTTCTGCATCTATTTCTAAAACACTGGCCATTCGGAAATGTAAATTCGGAATTTTTTGAAAAATTTTCCTTACAGGAAAGGAAATTGCACTTGGTTCTAGACCAGCTGTAGCAACTTGATAAAATAGTGGTTGAAATTGATGATAATTATGTTTATCGATTAAAACGACCTGATAGGGAGAAAATGCAAGCTTTTCAGCTAATTTTAAACCTCCAAAACCGCCACCAATTATTACAATTCTTTTTTTATTGTTTTGAGGTAAATTGGCAAACATGGTTAAAAAATTTCGGCAAAGTTAATAGCTTAGCCAATTAATTGAGTTAAAAAAATGGAATATTTTATTGTAGCAATTGTTTCACTTTTAGCTTCTGGTCTAACCTTCTTTTCAGGGTTTGGGCTTGGAACAATTTTAACACCTGCTTTTGTATTTTTTATGCCATTAGAAATGGCTATAGTTTGCACTGCCATTGTTCATTTTTTGAATGGTATTTTTAAATTGACTTTGATAAAACAGCATATTCAGTTTAAAATTTTGCTCACTTTCGGCATCCCATCTATTGTTGCTGCTTTTGCTGGTGGTTTTGTTTTGCAATCGCTAAGCATCAATAATCAAACAATTGAATTGATGTTTTTTAATCACCTTTTTAGCTTTCAAAAATTGAATGTAATTGTTGGCTTTTTACTATTGTTTTTCGCCTTATTTGATTTGCTTCCTATTTTCAAAAATTTGGCTTTCGATAAAAAGTTTATGGTTTTAGGCGGTTTTTTAAGTGGATTTTTTGGCGGACTCTCAGGTCACCAAGGTGCTTTTAGAAGCGCTTTTCTTATAAAAGCAGGTTTAGAAAAACAAGCTTTTGTGGCCACAGGAACTGCTATTTCCTTTTTTATTGACCTTACTCGTTTAGGCGTTTATGCTCAATTAATTAATCAAATTAAATTTGATATTCCTTGGATGATGATTTCTATTGCTTGCTTTGCAGCATTTGCAGGAGCTTTTTTAGGCAACAAATATTTAAAGAAAGCAAGTAATTCTAAATTGCAATTAATTGTAGGCTTGTCATTAATTGCAATTTCCATTTTTGTAATATTTTCTTAAAAGGATTTTTTAAAAAATAGATTATTCTATCAAATCAATTGCTTAAATTTTACTTTTGGGCTCATAATTTATGAGCAGTTTTATTGAGGTATTTAAAAATGCTGAGGCCAGAAAGGTTTTTCAGTTTCCTGAATTCAATCGGCTATTAAGCGCTCGTATTTTAATTACATTGGTTATCCAAATTCAAAACATTTCACTTTATTGGATGATTTATCAATTAACCAAAGATCCTCTTTCATTGGGTTTAATTGGTTTGGCAGAAGCAATCCCATCACTGGCTGTGGTGCTTTATGCAGGTCATTTGGCTGATATTTATGACAGAAAAAAAATTGTCATTTATTCGTTTTTACTTTTCAGTCTTTCTTCGTTGGCTTTGTTTTTTCTGTCTCTTTACCAAGGTTTATCAACCGATAGTTTTAAAATAGCAGTTTACTCTATAGTCTTTATTAGTGGCATTGCCAGAGGCTTTTATCGTCCTGCAAATGGAGCATTATTAGCTCAAATATTACCCCGAAGTTTATATGCTAGTGGGGCTGCTTGGAGCAGTTCTTTTTGGCAAATTGCTAGTGTTTTTGGTGCTTCCTTGGGTGGGATTTTAATTGGATTTATTGGCATGAAGTTCACCTTTTTGTTTGCTTTTTCATTGGCTGTTTTGGGATTAATTGCATTGATTGGTATAAAACCAAAGCCTAGTGCCATTCAGCAAAAGGCTGACAATTTGTATTATAGTTTAATGATGGGTGTAAATTTTGTTTTTAAGAACAGGATTATTCTTGGCGCCATGTCGCTCGATTTAATTTCGGTTTTGTTTGGCGGTGCAGTTGCTTTATTGTCAGTATTTGCTAGCGATGTTTTAAAAGTTGGCCCAGAGCTGTTTGGTGTTTTAAATGCCGCACCATCGGTTGGGGCAATTTTAATGTCTTTGTTTTTAGCATTTAGGCCACCATTGGCCAATGCGGGTCGAAATTTAATTTTTGCAGTTATTGGCTTCGGTTTTTCTATGATATTTTTTGCGCTATCAACCAATTTTTGGCTATCGGTTTTCTTTTTGGTTTTGAGTGGTGTTTTTGATAGTGTAAGCGTTGTGATTCGATCGGCCATTATGCAATTGTTAACCCCTGACGAGATGCGAGGAAGAGTTTCGGCTGTAAACACCATGTTTATTGGATCATCAAATGAGATTGGTGCTTTTGAAAGTGGTTTAGCAGCTAGGGTTATGGGTTTAGTGCCATCAGTAGTTTTTGGTGGATCAATGGCAGTAATTACTGGGATTACAACCTTTTTTGCTAATAAAAAGTTGAAGAATCTTAACCTAAATAAATACTTTTCGGAGTAAAATTTAATTATTCAGTTTCTTTTTCTTTTAGTACAAAGAAGTTAAAAATTGAAGTAATTATGCTTAAACAAACGCTGAATAAAACCGCATCAAAAAAACTTACAACCGTAAAGCCATCCATTAGGTAATCAGCTATTAAAACAATGATGGCATTTATAACTAATAAAAAAAGACCTAAAGTTATGAGGGTAAAAGGCAAAGTGAGGATAATTAAAATGGGTTTTAAAAAAGTATTCAAAATTGCTAAAACCCCTGCCAAAACAATGGTTGCCGGAATGCTAACAATATAAACACCATCTAAAATATAGGCTGTAGTAAGTATTGCAAAGGTTGAAACCAGCATTTGGATTATAAATTTCATGATTCTTTTAATTTAATGGATGCTGCTGTTTAATTTTTTCACACTTTTAATGTCGAGGCGAAAATTAATATTTGTAGGCCGAAAAAAATAATATTAATCAAAAAGTTTTCAAGCGAATTTATACACTAAGTTGATTAAGCTTTTAATTTTCAATTTTTGGCTTTGTTTTAATTAAATTTCAATCATCGAATTCAAAGTTCAGCAATATTTGATGTAAAAATGCTTTTTTAAAATCCTCAAGGCATTGAAATAAAATAATTTAAATAAGCTAACAAATTGTTTGCTTTAAAAAACCTTTAATTCACTATTTTAGGCCGATTTTTAAAATCAGCAAGGTTAACAAACCAAATGAAAGCATGAAAAAGGCAATTATTGTTGGAGCAGGCCCAGCGGGATTAACCGCAGCTTATGAATTATTGGAAAGAACTGATGTAATTCCTGTAATTATTGAAATGGATAAAGAATATGTTGGTGGTATTGCTCGCACTGTAAATTATAAAGGAAATAGAATTGATATAGGTGGTCATCGATTTTTCTCTAAAAGTGATAGAGTGATGGATTGGTGGATGAGCATAATGCCATTAGAGGATCTTGCTCAAAAAGCTTTTAGTATTAGCTATCAAAACAAAACAAAAGAACTATCTGATATAAAGAAGGGACCTAATCCCGAAGTTGAAGATGAGGTAATGTTGCTTAGAAATAGAAAATCTAGAATTTATTATTCTAAAAACTTTTTCGATTACCCTATTAAATTAAACCCAGATACCATAAAAAAGTTAGGGCCAGTTAAAATGACAAAAATTGGTTCTAGCTATTTAAAAAGTATGGCTTTTCCTCGGAAAAATGAAAAAAACTTGGAAGACTTTTTTGTAAATCGTTTTGGGGTAGAATTGTATGAAACTTTTTTTAAGGAATACACTGAAAAAGTTTGGGGTGAAAAATGCAGTGATATTAGCGCAGAATGGGGAAAGCAGAGAATCAAAGGTCTTTCACTAATGTCAGCCCTATCTAATTTTGTAAAAGAAGTTTTTAAATCAAAAAATGAAAATAGTATTTCTCAAAAAGATAAGGAAACATCATTAATTGAAAGATTTTTATATCCAAAGCTTGGCCCAGGTCAAATGTGGGAAGTGGTGGCAAAAAAAATAAAAGAAAAAGGTGGGGAAATTTATATGCATCACCGTTCTGGAAAAATATTTACTGATGGAAATCAAATAACAGGAATTGAGGTAATTGATTTGGCAAACAATGAAACCAAAACCTTAAAGGGCGATTACTTTTTTTCCACGATGCCTGTTAAAGAGCTCATTCAAAATCTGCAAACTGATGTTCCAAAAAATGTAAAGGAAGTTTCTGATGGATTAATGTACCGCGATTTTTTTACTGTTGGTTTATTGGTTGAAGATTTGCTGGTGAAAGATGATACCCCACAAGGGAAAAAATTGGTTAGCGATAATTGGATTTATATTCAAGAACCTGGCGTTGAAATAGGTCGTTTGCAAATTTTTAATAATTGGAGCCCTTATCTGGTAAAAGACAAAAATAAAGTTTGGCTTGGACTGGAATATTTTTGCTACGAAACGGATGACATTTGGAAAAAATCAGATGCTGAATTGATAGAATTAGGAAAATTTGAATTAGATAAAATTGGCATTTTAGAAAAAAGTAGGGTAGTAGATGGCTGTGTTTTGCGCGTTCCAAAAACTTATCCGGGTTATTTTGGTTCCTACAACCGATTTGAAGAAATAAAAACCTACATCAATACTTTTGAAAATCTGTTTTTGATTGGCCGCAATGGAATGCATAAATACAACAATCAAGATCATAGCATGCTTACAGCAATGATGGCAGTTGATAATATTTCAGCAGGAATTACAGACAAATCAAACCTTTGGGAAGTAAACACAGAAGAAGAATATCACGAAGAGAAGAAGTAGGGTTGAAGAATTAAATTAATTCTTTTTCTAATTTAAAAATTAAGGGCTCAAATCATTGGATTTGGCTAAAAAAACCAAAATAGTATCCATTGCAAAAAATGCCAGAATAATTACATTTGAAGCATTAATCAGCTATTGATTAATCAAATATTCATGGCTTCCTAACAAACCATTTTAAATGAAAAAAGGATTTAAACCTGAACCAAAAAACCATTCAGAAGTTTTCAAAAACATCATTCTTTATTGCTTCAATACTGAAAATACCACTCTTTTAAAACAAACGCTTTCTCAATTAGGCAACAGCCAATTTAGTTTTCAAATTTTATTGAATGAAAAGCTTCAAGGAAAAGAGCTAGAGTTGAATCAAAATACGGAATGGGTTAATGAAACAAAACTGTTTGAGATTATTGCTCAAAACTCAAATGCCTATTTCGTTGCTTTCGATTGTAATAACATTAATAAAAATTTTGCCATTGAATCTTGGCTAAAAAAAGCTTTGAAAAATGAAATAGACAATAAAATAATATTACCCGAACTAAAAAAAGCCGGATTAAAAGAAAAATTAAACAGTGAGTTGCGTTTTGCTTTAACGCATTTGGATACTAACAGCAGTTTCGCTCCAGCAGCCATTTTGCCAATAGACAATGCGACTAACCTTTTGTTCCAGACTCAAACTCTATCTGAGGCTTTAGTTAGGGCATTTCGTTTGAATGTTCCTTTACAATTTGTGGAAGGCGATTTTTCATATGAAACGAAATCAAAAAATATTTTAAACACAGCTATTTCAACTATTCCAAATTGGTGGAAATGGAGTTTTGTTCAGCCATTTCAAGAAGCAAAAGTTTTAAAGAATAATGAAAGTAGTGTTTGGCGTTTTGTTTATCATGCCTTGCTGTTTGTACTGTTTTTTGCAATGCCAATAGCGAGTCAATATTTTGCTATTTCGGGTGATGAGTACATTCACCATAAACAAGCAGAATATGTTTACAATTATTTTCAAACAGGTGATGAAACGGCATTAAATCAGCCAAAAACTTTATTGCATTTATATGGTCAATCGTTTGATTTAATCTGCTATTATTTTATCCAATGGTTCGATATTGAAAATGTTTACGAGTTTAGACATTTCATGAACGCACTTTTTGGCTTTTTAGGAGTGTTTTTTGTTGGCTACACGGCATCTCGCTTTGGCGGTTTTTTATTGGGAACAGTGGCCATTTTATTAATCACTTTTTCGCCAGTTTATTTTGGTCATGCCATGAATAACCCAATGGATATTCCTTTTGCAGCAGCCTTTATAATGGGCATTTATTACATTTCTCAAGTGGTTAAACATTATCCGGTTTTTAGATGGAGCCATGTTTTTATGATAGCTTTTTCTATAGGCTTGGCCATTAGTTTGCGTATTGGCGGAATTTTGTTAATCCCCTACATGGTTATGATGTTTGGGTTGGTTTTTATTGAAAAAGTTGGCTTGAAAAATCTCCTAAACTTAGCAACTTGGAAACCTCATTTGCAACTGATTTATGCAGCAGTTTTGGCAACAGCCATTGGTTATTTTTTAGGAATACTGCCTTGGCCATACGCTTTGCAAGATCCATTAGCTAATCCAAAAATTGCGCTTGAAAGTTTTACAAATATTGAAACAGGCATCAATCAATTATTTGAAGGTAAAAACATTCAATCTCAAAATTTACCTAAATATTATCTTTCAAAATTTATTTTCATTACTATCCCAATAGCTGTTATTATTGGAGTTGTATTATTCTTTTTAGGATTCATAAAGAACTATAAAAACCAAGTTTTAACCCAATATTTTTTCGCCTTTGCCTCCTTTTTTCCAGTAGCATATATTGCCTATCAAGGTTCAAATGTTTACGGTGGCTGGCGACATGTTTTGTTCATTTATCCACCATTAATTTTGGTTTCGGCTATTGGTTGGAAATTTTTGATGGAAATAGCTAATAATAAAGCCATTAAAATAGTGGGATTTATTATTATGCTTGGACTTTTAGCGCTCCCAGCAAGATATATGATGGCCAATTTTCCGATGCACTACATTTATTTTAACGAAACGGTAGGAGGGATCAACAAAGCATATAAAAATTACGAAACTGATTACTACGCCAATGCTATTCTTCCTCTTTGCGATTGGTTAAAAAAACAAGAAGAATTCAAAAATAACAAAGACACCATTCTTATTACAACAAATTTTGGTTCTTCAGTTTTGTATTATTTCAGAGATTATAAAAATGTGAAGGTTAGATACTCTCGATATTACAACAAAAGTGAGCAGGACTGGGATTATGGTATTTTTTACAAAGGTTATATTGATGATCATCAGCTAAACAATGGTATGTGGCCTACTCCAGGTTATATTTTTGTTTACAATGTTGATGAAGCACCAATGGGCACAGTTGTAAAAAGAATAAGTAAGGAAGATAAATTAGGTTTTGATGCATTTAAGGATAGAAGATACCAAGATGCAGTTAAACATTTTAAAAACTATTTAGCCATAAACCCTAAAAGTGAGGAAGTGAATGCAGGTTTAGCCAATGCCTATTTATTTTCAGACAGTGTTTCTAAAGCCCTAGAAATGGCTAATAAATCGCTCGAAATGCATCCTGATTATTTAACTGCTTGGGATATAAAAGGAAGAGCTTTGTTGAATTTAGGAAAAGATTCAGAAGCACAACAAGCTTTTCAAAGAGGTATTCAGCTTAAAGCCAACTATGATGCTGGTTACTATTTTTTAGCAGTTATTAGCTATAATCAAAAACAATTTGATAGTGCATTAAACTTATTAAATCAATGTTTGGGATATAATCAAAATTTTGGGCCAGCCTATCAATTAGCCGGAGCTTGTTTTCAAATGAAAGGCGATATGGAAAAAGCAAAATTATATTTTGATAAAGCAAAGCAATTGGGAATGTAAAATTTAAACCATTCAATTAATGATTCGCTTAAAACTGATTATTCTGTTTTTGTTTATTTCAGGCTTCGGTTTTGGACAAAACAAATCTATTGACAGCATTAAAGTTTTAATTCATGCTAAATCGGCCAACCAAAATTTAAAAAAGAAACATACAGATTTTGAGAATTTAATTAAAGCTTTCACTGCTGCCTCCCGATTTGACTCAGCTTTTAAGTATCTCGAAATTTGGAATAAAAATTATGACAATTGGCCAATTGAAGAGAAAGAAAAGCTTAGATTTTATCATCTTAAAAAAGCCGAATTGTTAGGCAATATTGAACAACAATCAAAAGCCTTAGAGCAATACTTAATGCTTTATGAAAAAATCAAAGGTTTAGATAATGATATAGATTATTTATTTCAGGAAATCGGAAACAGCTATTTTGCCTTAAACATGCCTGATTTAGCTTTATCTTTTTACAGAAAAGCAGAAGAACTACTGCTAAAAAAAAATGATAATGTTAATTTGGCTGTCATCAATAACAACATTGCACTATATTATTACAATAAAAATAATTACGATACAGCCTTAGTATATTTCAATAAAAGTAGAGTATTAAGGAAAAAGGTAAATCCTTTTTTGGAAGGACATTCCATGACTTATATCGGTAATTGTTATGTGAAAAAAGAACAATATGATAGTGCGCTTCATTATTTTAAAGCAGTTGAGTTAATCTTTAATAACCCATCATTTGAATCTTCGAAAGATGCAGAAGATTTAAAAGACTTACCCGTAGCTGTTCAAATTAGGCTATACAGGGTTTTTTACAATTTAAATCAAAAAGATAGTGCCATTTACAGAATAAAAAAGGCCATTATTTTATCTCAAAAGTTAAATCTTCCATCTATGGAGATTTTAACCTTAAGTCTTTTGGGAAATACATTATGTAAAGAAGGAAAATTTGATGAGGGTTTGCCATATTTGTTTAAGGCATTAGAATTGACCAAAAAATTTAACAATTATAAAAGTCAGGCAGAAATTTATCTCAGTTTAATGTCACATTTCAAAAGCAAAAATGATAATTTACAAAGCTATAAGTATGGAATGTTGCATTATAAACTACTTGACTCATTAAATTCGGGAAGATTCAATGAACAATTATTGAAAGTTAATAATTCCATAAATGCATTTGAAAATTTGAAAGTAATTGAAGAAAAAGAGGAGCAAATTAAAATAGAACATGAAAGAACCGAATTGCAATCGCGTATCAATAAATACTTGATTGCTTTATCAATTTTGTTGGCTTTAATCATTTTTGGAACCATTGCCTTAAGCTTAAAACTTAAAAATAAAAACAAATTAATTAATGACATTTTATTGCGTTTGCAAACCTCAAACAATACTAAAGAAAAATTATTGTCAATTATTAGCCATGATCTGAGAACACCCTTTAATCATATTATAGGATATTCAAATTTACTTTTGTCAGAAATTAATGGTGGAGAAATTTCTGAAATAAAAAAAAATGCTCAGCAAATTAATCAATCATCAAAAGAGGCATTTTTGTTGCTCGATAATTTATTGCATTGGGCAGCATGGCAAAAAGAGGAACTTAAGCTTGAAATAAAAAAAATAGATTTGGATGCATTAATAAATGAAAATATTTTTTTAGTTAAAACGAAAGCTATCTCTTTTAATATCGATATTCAAAAACTAATTACCGAGCACTATATCTTTAGTGATTACAACATGTTAAATGTAATTATTAGAAATTTACTTTCTAATGCATTAAAATATGCTCCTCAAGGCTCAAAAATTTACATTCAATCATATAAGGAAAATAATTTTTGTTGCATTTCGGTGCAAGATGAGGGAAAAGGAATTCCACCTCATATTTTAAAAGAGTTAACAAGTAACGAAACTAAAAATAATATACTTTTAAAAGGTAATGGGTTGGGAATTAGTTTAGTAAAAGAATTTGCATCGAAAATAAATGCAGAGCTAAAAATTGAGAACAACTCAAACGTTGGTGCAAAATTTACCCTTAAAATTCCTTACCATAATGAAAATGAGAGAGTCGAAGAGTTTTCTAAAATTCAAGAGGAGTTTATCACTCATTTACCAGTTGAAAAAACTGAAAAAATAAAAGCATTTGCCAAAGAATTATCTCAATATGAAATATTTGAAACATCTGAATTAAGATTAATTCTTCATAAGTATAACTCGGCCAATAAAACTGATTGGGAGTTGGCTATCACACAAGCAATTTTTAATTCAGACGAAACAAACTTTAAAAAGCTAATTAGAGAAGTATTGGAAAATTCCAACTAAATCCTAAGCTAATGCCTCTGCGAAAAAATCATTGAGCGCTTTTGCAGTTTTGTAATGATGCAGTAAAATATCTACAAGGTCTTTTTGTAAGATTGTTTCGGGTTTAAACTCTACCCAATAGTACCATTGTTTATTGTAAATCAAAGGCTGCAAATCAGCCGCAGACTGTAATTCTTTATCTAATCTTTTGGCTTTTTCGCCTTTTATTTCACCAAAAGTTTGAATAAAGTTTTTTTCTGCAATTAATTTGGAGAAGCGCTCCATATTGTTTGCAATATGATTTCTGATATCGGCAATGGTTTCTTTTTCAGCTTCATAAATTCCGCTGGCAATGGCCATTTTTTCAGGCCCAAATTCAAAATAAATTCCACCAACGCTGGTTACTTTTTTGCCAAATTTGGAAACATGTGCAGAAGCGTGCAGTTTATATGGACTTTTATCCTTTGAAAAACGGATATCGCGATTTATTCTAAAAATTACATCTTTTGCTTCGACAGCCATTTCAGGTTCAATTTTTTTCAAATCATTGATAACTTTTTCCACAAAGGTTTTAAAAGTGTCTTTGATGTTTTTCTCATATCTTTTTCGGTTTGCACCAAACCAATCTTTGTTATTGTTGGCTGCTAATTCTTTAAAAAATTCGAGAAAATCTTGAGAAAAAAATGACATAAGAATTTTTTTTATTAATCGAAGAAACAAAATTTGTTTTACTAACCTATTATTTTAAACTGTCTTTTCGCGTTTATTCACCAAATAAATTCCAGTTAAAATGATTACAATACTTAAAATTTGAAACAAATTTAGTGATTCATTATCTGCAAATCCCCAAATGATTGAAACAATTGGCATTAAGTAGGTTACTGATGATGCAAAAAGTGCACTTGTAATTTTTAGTAAATAGTTAAAAGCAATGACTGAAAAGGCACTTCCAAACAAAGCCAAAATAAAAATATACATTAAAGCCTTCCAAGCAACTGAATTTAGATTTATTAAAGCACTAAAATCATTAGTTAAAATAAAATAAGGCGCAATTAACAAACCCGTAGAGCAAAAAGCAAAAGCAGTTACATGAATTGGATTGAAGCTACCTAGTTTATTTTTCAAAATATTAGCATTTGTGCCATATAAAAAAGTTGCAAAAACTACTAATAGCGAGCCTGAAACAGAGCCTGAAATACCAGCTTTGCTTGAAGCCCAAATTAAAACAATGGCGCCAATGAGTCCAATTATTACACCAATTACATTTAACTTTTTGGTTCGAACGCTAAAAAATAAAGCACCAATAATTAGTGTAAACAAAGGTGTTAAACTGTTTAACATACCAGCTAAAGAGCTTGTTATAGATTTTTGGGCATTGGTAAACAAAAACGCTGGAATTCCATTGCCAATCCAGCCTGCAGCAAAAAACCAAATCCAATTTTTTGTAAAATAGATGTTAATGTTTTTGATAAATACTGGTAAAAGGATAAGTGATGTAAAAATTAAACGAAATGATGCTACCTGCGAAGGAGTGTAAAATTCTAAACCACGTTTCATTAAAATAAATGAACTACCCCAAATGAGCGCAAGTACAATTACTATTACCCATTTTTTTACATTATCGTCCTTTGACATTTTTGGCTTTAATTGCCGCGAATATAGTTGATTTAAGAAACGAAATTGTATTAAGTCTTCCTCATTCTTTTGAGTTAAAGTATCACTTATTTTTATTTGATTATTACTTGTTGCAAGTATCGATATGGAACAAAACTCATATCTACATTTCCTGCAATTCCATTGATTTTTTCACTGCACGAAAATTGCCACATGCATATTTCTGGATTAATTGAAGAACTTTGACTGCCAAATAAATTCATTCCAGGAGGTGGCTGATCTGAATACCTTGCCATCCAATATGTGTAATTGTCAAAATTTCCTTTCAAATATTGCTCATAAAAATAGGAATAAGTATAAATAATTGGCTTAACACCATAATGCTTCTCTATTAATTGAATATAGGTTTTTAAATTGTTAACAAGTTCATTTTTAGGTGTTTTTAATGCAGAACAGCCGCCACAATCTAGTTCCACATCAATAATTGGTAATAAATCTCCTTTTTGAAGTTTCACACTCTTAATATAATTTTCAGCTTGTTTAATGGGGTCTTCGGCTGACATAAAAAAATGATAAGCACCTATTGGCGCTGAACTTATAGATTTAATTTTATTCCAATTTTTTGCAAAAAAAGCATCTGTGATGTTAGTCCCTTGCGTAGCTTTTATAATAAAAAATGACAAATCGTGTGGAATGCTATCAGACTTTACACTTACCCAATTAATGTTATTTTGCCAAGAAGAAACATCAATCCCATAATACCCTAATGAAGTTTTAAATTTTTGGATTTTAAGAAAGCCTCCAATTATAATGTTATTGTTGGATAAATTATTTAATTTTTTTATGCTTGAAACGGTCACATTGTATTTTTCGGCAATAGAATTTAAGGTTTCACCTTTTTCAATATTGTGATTAATCAAACTGAAATTAGAACTATCTTTTTTTTCAGAATCAAGTAATTCTATCAAATGTTTGAAATGTGAGTTTCGAGTTTGAGGATTATCTAATGAGTCACCCAAATAAGAATGTCCTGAGTAAAAATGAGTTGTTTCATCATTCACAGGCTTAATTGTATCATTAACGGCAATAATTGGCTTGTCATTTTTTGTATTTTTAAAAGAATCCTTCAAATGAAACCCAAGTACTACTAAATTGATGATAATACATACAACAACCAAAACGGTAATTCTTTTATAAAACCTAGATTTCTCCGATTTTTTATTTGGGTAAAATTTAACTTCTAATCCTTTTTCCATTTTCTTTTTATTAAAATATTATTCATTATCCTCTTTCTTTAGCAACATATATAAATCGTTTTCTAAAGGCAAATAGCCATAGTCGTAGCAGAAAAAGCAGTCCTTACCGTTTTTCATTTTATGTGTATTGGTAAAAAAGTAAAAATTAAAACCCTTCTCAAGAAGTTTGTCTTTAGAAATCTTTTTTTTAGATGTTGGAATTAGCTCCTCAATAATTTTCCTGTTTTTTCTGAGAAGATTGTTCACATTTCTAACATAGGTGCTTTTGATACTATTAGCGGCATTATTAAAGCTATTTCTGCATAAGTCAGAACAAAATTTTTTATCAATTCTTCCTACAATTGATGCTCCGCATTCTAGGCAGTTTTTACCCATAATCAATCCAAAATTGTATTACCATTTATTTCATGCAATTTCAAATCCATTACACTCAAATTTATTAATCAATTTTTTTGTTTTCAGTTTAATTACTTTATCCAAAAATTTGAAACAAACTTATAGCTTCTAATAATTAAAAAACAGAGTGAAAACACTCTAATTTTTCATCTTTTCTTTCAAAAAAATTACCTTTTTTTCAAAAAATACAAGCTTTTATCTTTTCAAAACCAATTATTTAAATGGTTTGAATTTTATACTCTACCCTAACTAATTGATAAACATATTTTTATGTTTTTTCAGTAGAAAAATTCTCGAATAAATTATGATAGAGTGAAAACCCTCTATGCATATTAAAATATTGATTATCATTTATTTGAATTACAAAATTTAACCTTATCCGTTTATAATCGAATAAAAGCGTTTAATATTCGATTTAAAAAAAATAATAATTCAATTTCATCAAGCTAAATAAAATAAGGAAAAAAATTTTAGTGTAATTATTAATTTAAAAAAAGAAGAAATGGAATCAGGTTTATTATCAATGGCCCAAGAGTTTTCAGGGCTACCAATGGACGCATTAATCGGAGGTCCGCTTAATGCAGCGGCCAAAGCAAATGCAGCAATGGCATTAACACAAACAAAATTTATGCTCGACACTTGTTTTGTTAAAACACCAGTCGCAGCTACACCTGCCGTTGCTGGAGTTCCGGCATCAGCTCCAGGAGTTACTCCAGTCGTAGAAGCTGTAATTGGAACGCCAGCAATTGAAGCACATGACAATTATACACCAATAATGATTGTAATGTCATTAACAAGAGCGGTTCTTACACCTGGTGCACCGGGAGTGCCAGGTAACAATTCAGTAACTCCTCCAGTGCCTGCAATTCCTGCAACTGCTCCAATTATTTCAAATTTTACAACAACTTTCAATTTACCATTATTAACAATTGTACCATTAAATTCATTAGCCGTGGATACTGTTGATATTACATTCGAGATGGAAGTTAAATCGAGCTATTCAGAAGAACAGACGCAAACTCAAGAAAAACAGATGCAAGGTCAATCTAGCTTTGAAGCAAAAGCTGGCTGGGGTCCTGTTTCTGTAACTATTAAGGGTTCAGCAAGTTATGATCAAAAAGATTCATCAACTCATAACACACATTATCAAAAAAGTAATTCAGCAAAATATACTGTGAATGTTCACGCTGGCCAATTACCACTTCCGAAAGGAGTAAATGTAATTATTGAAGCGTTCGCTAATGCAATTCAACCGATTACTTTGAAGTAGTGTAGTATAGTTTTCAATTACCTTTCATTTTACAAGCAGGTTTGATAACTCGAACCTGCTTTTATTCTATTATTTACATATATCATTCAAAATGCCTGAAGCAAACAATTTAGGATTTATCCCCAATTTCAGCAGTGAGTTAAATATTGAATCGATTATAAGTGCGCCTCTTGTGGCTGCATCCAAAGCGAACGTTGTGATGGTTACTGGCCAAACCAGATTTTTGCTTGAATATTGTTTCAAAGAAAATGAAAACAATACGCATGAGCCAATTATGATTCAAATGTTAATTACGAAAGGCGTTGTTGATCCGTCTAAAGATGAAGATGACCCTGATAAAGTAAAAATTGTTGAACTTGTATTTACTATTCCACTTCTATGTCTTGTCCCAATGAATTCTTTAGCTATTGATAAAGTTTCTTTAGACTTTGATTTGGAAATTACCTCAGTTACTTCAAAAGAAAAAGATGATGGAATTAATGATAAAAAGGCTCAATTAAATGGTAAAATTGGCAATAGCCAAAATGGAAATTCAAATGATAAAAGCCAATACCAAAGTCAATCATCTAGTCATCTCAAAGTAAGTATTAATGCTAGTTCTCTTCCATTGCCAGTTGGAGTTTTGGCAGTGCTTGACTTGTATACCAAAACCATTCAACCACGCTCTTTAAACAACAAAACCACAGTTTCTAATTCTTAATAAATGTTTTAAATATGATTAATTCCGATCAAAGTATTCCTTGTCCTGATTGTGGTACAAAAATTCTTTTCGATACCAAACAACTTTTAATGGGTGTTCAATTTGCTTGCCCAACTTGCTTTGCAAAAATTGGTTTAGCCCCAGAAAGCAGACCAATTGTGAAAGAAACGATAGAAAAACTAGAAGATTTAAAGTCCAAGATTTCTAATAAATAATTTGAATTATGTTTAATCTAGCAGCATCTTTAAAAAAACTTGAACTTCAAATTAAGAAAGTAGTTCAGGCTATTATAATAAATGAGACTAATAATTCCAGTCTTAAAGAAGAAGTATTAGCTAGAAAAGACGTTGTTCGTAATAAGAAAGTTGTAAAGTCGAGAATAAAGCAGAAAGATAATTTATCAAAAAAGGTTGAAATACTTCCGAAGGTTTTTAATGAGGCTGAAATGCAAGCACGATTAATTTCGAATGATTCATTTTTTTTACCGTCTATATTAAACGGACTTAACTTTAAATGCAATGACGCAGCTTCTGCAAACGCTATTAAGCAAAATACCAATTATGAAATAGCAGAACTAAATCACTACAAAATAAGATCAACAGTACAACCCTTGCCAAAGGGTTTAATTACAATTGTAAATATCTATTCAAAAACGAGCTGAATGCTCTTAAACTATTATACTAATGATTAGTTTCAAATTATTTGTAAGCGCCATTCATGATGCAATTATGGGTGCAAATGATGCTTTGATGGATAAAAATGTATCCATTTTAGATAAATATTTCACAGAAACTACTGCGCCAGCTAGCTCTGATGTTGGCACCGAAGTTCCAACTAGTAATCAAAACAAAATACTTGTTCCAAAAACGGTTGTTTTACAATATCCAAATCTTACTTCTTCAGGTGAGGTTGAGATGACTGATGTGCATGTGCCACTCATCACTCTGGTTCCTTTGTCAATGACTAAAGTTGAAAAAACGACTTTAACTGCTGATTTCGATATTGAAATTGTAGACGGTGATCTTCAATTAAACTTTATTAATAGAAGTGCAATGCCTTCAGGGATGTTTAAAAAATCAAAATCAACAACTCGTGGAACTTTGGAAATTGTTTTATCTCCTCAAGAAAGCACAGAAGGTTTGAAACTTCTAGTTGATGGATATGAAGCCATTATCAAACGACAGATTTCGTAAATATAATTTGTAAAAGTGAATTGTTAAAAACAAAAAAAGCCTCAGAATTTTCTGAGGCTTTTTTATTATGTTTTTGAAATATAATTAAGCATTAAGCGCTTCTGCACCACCAATGATTTCAAGAATTTCTTTGGTAATAGATGCTTGACGAGCTTTGTTATAGGTTAATCTTAATTCTTTTAATAGTTCTTTAGCATTGTCAGTTGCTTTGTGCATAGCTGTCATACGTGCTCCATGTTCTGAAGCATGCGAGTCTAGAATAGCTTTGTATAATTGGATTTTTAGCGATTTTGGAATTAATTCTTTAACAATAAACTCTTGGCTTGGCTCAAATATGTAGTCAGTTTGATTCTTAGAGGTATTATCAGCTTCTGGAACAAATGGCAAAAACTGTTCAGCTACAACTACTTGAGTGGCCGGGTTTTTGAAAACATTGTAAACCAAAACAACTTTATCGAATTTTCCTGCTACAAACTCATCCATCACTTTTTTGGCAATACCTGAAACAACGCTAAATTCAATAGTTGGAAAAATTTCATTTAAATTGAAATCAAAATCGTTATTGATGGTTTTAAAATTCATCTTTTTAACGAAGTCGGTCGATTTTTTTCCTATAGATAAAACAGTAAGATTAGCTTGGCTATTTTCAGCGGCTACTTTATTTACCATTTTATTTACATAAGAGTTAAAACCACCGCACAAGCCTCTGTTTGAGCTGATGGAAACAACTAAAATGTTTTTAACATCTCTAACAACTGAAAATGCGTTTTCAGAAGAATCTTCAACACTTGCCGAAACATTAGCAAGAATCTCCTTCATTTTGTTGGCGTAAGGCCTGAAATCAACAATAGCATCTTGCGCTCTCTTCAATTTAGCAGCCGATACCATTTTCATGGCGCTAGTAATTTGTGAGGTAGAATTTACCGATACTATTCTATTTCTAACTTCTTTTAATCCAGACATCTATTCTATTGTTTGAATTTGGGAAAACCCGGAATTTTTTAGTGAAACCTCCTTCTTCAAAAAAGGAGGTTATATTTTTTATTTACCGTATTTAGCAGTAAGTTCTTTACAAGCATTTTCAAGAGTTCCGGTAATTGTATCATCAATTTTTCCGGCTTTTAATGCATTTAAAGTGTCTTTATGCTTTGCTTCTAAATAACTTAGGAATTCCATTTCGAATTCTTTTACTTTATTTAAAGGCACTTTTTGTAACAAACCTTTTGTACCGCAGTAAATAATTGCAATTTGTTTTTCAACTGAAAACGGAGTAAACTGAGCTTGTTTCAATATTTCAACGTTTCTTGCACCTTTATCTAATACTGATTTTGTAGCATTATCTAAGTCAGAGCCAAATTTAGCAAACGCTTCCAACTCACGATATTGTGCTTGATCTAATTTTAAAGTACCTGCTACTTTTTTCATTGATTTAATTTGAGCAGATCCACCAACACGCGATACCGAAATACCAACGTTAATTGCAGGACGAATACCTGCGTTGAATAAGTTCGACTCAAGGAAAATTTGACCATCTGTAATTGAAATTACATTGGTTGGAATGTATGCAGAAACGTCACCAGCTTGGGTTTCAATAATTGGCAATGCTGTTAATGAACCACCACCTTTAACAATTGGTCTTAATGAATCTGGTAAATCATTCATTTTCGCAGCAATTTCATCATTGGCATTGATTTTCGCAGCACGCTCTAACAAACGACTGTGTAAGTAGAACACGTCTCCAGGATAAGCTTCACGTCCCGGTGGTCTTCTTAATAACAAAGAAACTTCACGGTAAGCAACAGCTTGCTTTGAAAGATCATCATAAATAATTAATGCTGGACGACCAGTGTCGCGGAAAAATTCACCGATGGCACAACCTGAAAATGCTGCATAAAATTGTAATGGAGCAGGATCAGAAGCAGTTGCAGCAACAATAACTGTGTAAGGCAATGCGCCTTTTTCTTCTAAAGTTCTTACAATGTTGGCAATGGTTGAACCTTTTTGTCCCATAGCAACATATATACAGAATACAGGTTGACCTGCATCGAAAAATTCTTTTTGATTTAAGATAGTATCAATGGCAATAGCTGTTTTACCAGTTTGACGGTCACCAATGATTAACTCTCTTTGTCCACGGCCAATAGGAATCATTGCATCAATTGCTTTGATACCTGTTTGAAGTGGTTCATTTACTGGTTGACGGAAAATTACACCCGGAGCTTTTCTTTCTAAAGGCATTTCGTAAGTAATACCTGTAATTGGGCCTTTACCATCAATAGGTTCGCCAAGTGTGTTTACAACACGACCCAACATACCTTCTCCTACATTGATAGAAGCGATGTTTCCTAAACGTTTTGCTGTGTCGCCTTCTTTAAGTTCTTTTCCTGAACCTAATAATACAGCACCTACATTATCTTCTTCAAGGTTTAAAACTATACCTTTTAAACCGTTATTAAATTCTATTAACTCACCGGCTTGAACTTGGGTTAACCCGTAAATACGAGCAATACCGTCACCTACTTGAAGCACGGTTCCCACTTCTTGCAACTCAGCGTCAGATTTAAAACCTGCCAATTGCTGTTTTAAAATCGCAGATACTTCTGCTGGTCTGATTTCTGCCATCTTTTTGTAATATTAAAGTTTGCTTTCGTAATGATTTGAACTGAATTCTCTTCTTAATTCCTGAATTTTGGTTTTTATGCTACTGTCGATTTGTTTATCGCCAATATTTAATATAAAACCACCCATTATCTCAGGTTTAACTTCTTCAATTAATTCAATGGTTGAATTGGTTGAAGTTTTAATAATTGATTTAACTTTTTCAATTGCAGCATTATCCAATTTAGTGGCGCTTACAATGGTAGCAGTCAAAATATTTTTGTGTTTCTTATAAAGCTTTAAAAATTCGCTAGATATAGATTCTAAATAAAATTCTCTTCCTTTTACAACTAAAATTTTGATAAAGGAAAAGCTTAATATTTGAATTGATTTTTCGAATATTTCTGATAAAATGGCAATTTTTTTATCATTATTAATAATCGGGCTTTTTAGAATTAAGTTTAGATCTCTTGAAGATGATAAGGTAGCTTTCACCAATTCCATATCATTTTTCACTGTTTCTAATACAGCATTCTCATTTGCCAAATTAAATAGCGAAAGGGCATAACGTGAGGAAACGCGTGTATCTATCATCGTTTAATTTTTAGTTTAGTTTTACGTCAACTAATAACTTATTTACAACTTCCTTTTGCTTATCAGCATCAGCTAGTTTTTCATTCAATATTTTTTCAGCAATATCAATTGAAAGATTGGCTACTTGATTTTTGATTTCAGTAATAGCTGCTGCTTTTTCGTTGTTTATATTTTCTCTAGCTTGAGTAATTAATTTGGTAGCTTCTTCTTGGGCTTTTGTTTTAGCTTCAGCAATAATGCTATCTTTAATTTCTCTAGCTTCTTTTAGCATAGTATCGCGTTCATTTCTAGCATCAGCTAATAGCTTTTCATTAGTGGCCATTAATGTTTGCATCTCTTTTTGTGCATTTTCAGCAGATTTAAGAGCAGTTTCAATTCTTTCTTCTCTTTCTTGAACAGCAGAAACAATGACTGTCCAAGCATATTTTCTTAAAATGAACAATAAAATCAAGAAAACTACAGTAGTCCAAAAAACTAAACCTATACCGGGGGTGATTAAATTCATTTTATACTTATTTTAAAATAAACAATGTAAATAAGAGAATGCAACCAACCGTTGCATTCTCTTAAAAATTACTTCAATAATGAAACTACGATTGCAAATAATGCAGCACCTTCAATTAAAGCTGCAGCAATAATCATAGCTGTTTGAATTTTTCCGGTTGCTTCCGGTTGTCTTGCGATGGCTTCCATTGCTGAACCACCAATTCTTCCGATACCGATACCGGCTCCAAGTACTGCTAAACCAGCACCAATGGCTGCTAAAGGACCTAGATTCATAACTGCTTCTGTCATTTTGATTTTTATTATAGAATTTAACAATAAACGATTAATGGTGAGCTTCTTCATGGTCATGGTGGTGTTCTACCAATCCCGAACCAATAAATAATGCTGTTAATAATGTAAAAATATAAGCTTGTAAAGCTGCAACTAATAATTCAATAAAGTTCATGAATAATACGAATGCCACTGATACAGGCGAAATCCAAACGGTTTGGAAAATAAATATTAAGGATACCAAACTTAAAATGATAATGTGACCTGCAGTAATGTTTGCGAACAAACGAATCATTAATGCAAATGGTTTTGAAACAACTCCAATAAGTTCAACCGGAATCATAATTGGCCAAAGCGCTACTGGCACAGGAGGCATAAAAATATGTTTCCAATAATCTTTATTAGCATTCACATTGGTAACTATTAAAGTTATTACCGACATAACCAAGGTAAAAGCAATATTTCCTGTCAAGTTAGAACCACCTGGGAAAAATGGAACAAGACCGATTAAGTTATTGATCCAAATAAAGAAAAATATGGTTAAAAGGAATGGTAAAAAACGAGCGTAATGTTTTTCGCCAATATTTGGAATAGCGATATCATCTCTAACGAACAAAATCAAAGGTTCCATAAATGAGGCTATACCTTTTGGAGCACCAATTCCTGATTTGTAATGTTTTGCTGAAGCTGTAAAAATCCAGATTAACAGTAGCATTGACATAAATAAAGAAGCTACATTTCTTGTAATAGAAAAATCTAAAACACTGGCGCCTGAAGTTTCTTCTAGGTGTCCATGATTTAAACGGTAAGTTTTGTCACCTTTTATAACATCACGATGCCCATGTTCGAAAGCGCTCGATAAAAACACATCAAATTGACCTTCACAAATCACAATTACAGGAAGAGGAATGGTTAAATGAACTTCTTCACCATTTTCGTTTTTCCAATCAGCAATGTGCCATTCGTGGGAATCAGAAATGTGATGCAAAATAACTTCGGTTGGATTAAATTTTTCCTCTTTTGATTCTGTATGCGCATCTTCTGATGCTGTTACATTCAGGTTGAATAATAATACTGAAACAAAAACTAGTGCGTAATCTTTTAGAAACTTCATTTTCAACAAGGTGTATGTCCTTAAAAAGCGCTGCAAATTTAGTCAAATAATTAAACGGAAAAATTTAAAATTAAAATTCCTTAATTTTCTTTTTAAAGCACTAAATATCAATCAATTTTAAATTTTTTTATTTTTTCTGAAGAAGCTTGAACATGATAAAAAGTTCCAAAAAAAGCAAAATGAAATAGTCGGGCATAAAGTTTAATACATAAACTGATGCATAAAACTTATCATTTAAAAAAAACAATGGGGAAAGGAAAAAGAGGCAGGCAAAAACTTTTAGTCCACCTACTACAACAAAGGCAAATCCTAATTTATGAGGATATTTTTTATAAAACTGAAACACCACTGCTAATCCAGAAGTGTAAATGAGAAATAAAAATACTTGAATTTTAATTAAATCTTGATTAGTAAGCCATTGGTTTTGGGTGTTGTAAACAAAATGAATTGTGAATACAACAAGTGCAATAGAGGAATAAAGTAAAATTCTGGAAGGCTTCAATTTTTTTTAATCAAATCTTTTAAGAACAAATAAAGAGCGGCAAAAACAGAGAGTAGTGAAAAAACCACTGTGTAATAAGGTTTTGATGTGGCTGTGGTTTTGTCTAAGTAATTTCCAAGATAAGAGCCTACAGCAATGGTTACACCCATTTGAATGGCCATTGTTGAATATCTAGCCCAATTATTAAGCGGTTTTTTCTTTGGATTCTGATTTTCCAATATTAATATCTTTAACTACAGCTCCCATATTACAATTGCCTGTAAATTGAGCACCTGGTTCGATTGATAGTTTTGAAGTTATAATTTCACCTGTAATTTTGGCGCTTGCTTTTAATTGTATTAATTCGGCAACTTTAATTTTGCCTTTAATTTCACCTGAAATATCAGCACTTTGACAAACAACTTCGCCAATAATTTCGCCAGTTGTGCCTATAATGAGCTTACTTTTAGTATCTAAATTACCTTCTAATTTTCCGTCAATTCTAATGTTGTTGGAAGTTATTATATCTCCTTTGATAACCGTTCCTGTGGTGATTCTGTTTACAATCTCAGGATTTATATCATTCTTATCAATAGCGTCTTTTTTCTGAAACATAAGTGTAGGATTGATTCACAAATATAATTTTTCTGAAATAAAAGCAGCGATTAATTTCTTTTAAACCTAAAGCATTCGCTCATAAATACTACATTTCATAGAATTTCTTGTAAAATTCTTTGTATTCGCTAATGTTTTTCGTTTGGTAAAAAGGTTGATAATTGCTATCAGATATTAAAAGGAAACTTGAGCCAGTTCCTGCTTTTGAGTTTATAGTTGCATCGCCTTTAATAGCTGAAATGTAACGTTGCGCTTTATCAAAATTTTGAAGGCCACTAACTACAATTAGCATTTTGTCTTTATCAAAAATAACATTGGAAGTAGTATAGTTTTCTAAGCCGAAAAATGTTGTATTAAAATCAGAAACGGCAATTTTCAAATCGTTTACATTTAATCCTTTCGAATCGGCTAAAAGAATTAGTTTATGGCTTTCATCGGGTTTAAATTGGAACAATGAACTATCTACTTTTGCTTTTTCAATGCTAGTTCCAGTTAAAATGGTAAGCATTTCTTCGGCTTTAGTTTTTACAGGATCACCTGGATAAGCCTGTGTAATATCTTTTAATGCGGTTACCAAACTACCCTGACCTTCTTTTGCGCCCAAAGACAATGCTCTAAGCAATGAAAACCTCGCAGAATAAATATTGGCAGGATACATAGTTATAGAGCTCATGCAGCGGTTTAAGACTTCATTGTATTGCTGCGCTTGAAACATTTCGTATGTTTTTAAATAATAATTATCAACGCTTTCAGCCGATTCCATTTTCTTTTTAAGATAATCAGGGTCAAGCAAAATTTGAGCATATTCACTATTCGGATATCTAGAAATAATTAAGTTTTTGTATTTCAAAGCAACTATTTCTTTTTTCATATCCATGTTTAATAAATAGAGCTGGAAATAACTTGGCAAATGATAATCGCTGCTGTCGTATTTTTCTACAAGGGTTTTAAAACTTTCACTTGAGTTAATGGGGTCTTTTAATTTTTCTTTATAAATGGTTCCAGCTTTGTAATAGGCTTCTTTAATTCTTTCATGTGAGGCAATTAAGTCGGCATCACTTTTAAATAAATCTTTTTTGTAGTATTCTTCATTTTTTGGGTCAGAAAGTTTTTCTAATTTTTCTTTTTCTTCTGGTGTAATTTCTTCTGCGACTTTTGTGCTGTCAGTTCCAGTTTTTGCGGTATCTGGTAATTCTTCCTCAAAAGAATTTGAGCTTTTATTTTTTCTTCTCCAGTTGTCTTCTAGTGGCCTAGAACCCCAAATTCGCTTAAATTCTTTTGTACCTTGACTAATTGTTTGAGGATTGTAGAAATACCATTTTCCTGCACCTGAAAGTCCAGTTGTGAGTGCCGAATTGTCATCTAAAACTTTATTTAATTCTTGAACTTTTTTTAGTTCTTCTAATTCAGCCTTTTTTTCTTCTTCTTTTTCAGCATCTTCAATCAATTTGGAAATTAGTTTTTTCTGCTCGCTTTCTGGAAGGCGATAAATACGCTGCAAGCTATCTTCTTTTTGAATAATTTTTAATTGGGCAATTAATTCGCTTAAGGCCTCTTTTCTTTCTAGAATCAAATCATAATTTGGATAATTTTCAGGTAAAATAGTAGTAGCCGAATCGTAATTTGCTTCCGATAAATCATATTTTGGCTGCTTGAAATATATATCAGCCAATTCTAAGTAAGATTCAGCTTTTTGATAATTGTTGGTGGTGCTGGCAGCGACAGATTTTTTAAGATATTCAATTTGTTTTCCTTGATTACCTTCTCTTTTTTCTATTTGAGCTAGAGTATAATAAATTTGATCGAGATAATCCTTATTTTTTTCCTCTTTGCTCATTTTAAACAACTGATCTTTTGTACTTTTTTTACTACCATCAGCATTTAAGGCCCTAAACAATTTCGAATAAAATTGCATGTCATAATAATGTGCCTTTTTACCCGCAACTTTATAGTGTTCAAAAGCTAATTTGTTATTGCCTTTTTTGGCATAAAGTTGAGCTAAAATAAAATGTAAACGAGTTTTTACTCTCCTTTTTTTCTCATGTTTCAAAGCTAATTCAACTTGCTCTAGCGCTTCTGGATATTCACCTCGTTTTAAATGTAAATGAGCTAAAGCTTTGGCTTTAGCGCCAATTAATCTGGTTGGGAATTTTTTATCATTTTCTAAAACATCTAACAAATTTTTAGCCGCTACATATCTGCCCATTTCCATTTGGGTTCTGGCTGACCAAATTTGCGCGTCATATTTAGTTTCTTGTGTTTTGTATTGTCTTGATATATAATCAAAAACTTCTTGTGCAGCAAAATAATCTTGTTTGTAATAATGAGTAATACCAATGTTTAAATAGTTTTCATCAATCCATTTGCAATATTCTTTTCCTTTTATAAGCATGGAATGGCGTTTAACCACTTTTCCGCATTTGGTGTAGGCTCTATCCATTTCTGGATAACAAGCTTTTGATGTGTTTTCATCACCTAATTGATAAATGGGTAAAACTTCCTTAAAATTATCTTTGTGAGCATCGGCTAAAGTAATTTCACCTTCTTTAATTGCTTCACCGGCCCAATAATAGCCATTGTAGCGCGCAGTTGTATTGTGGTAAGTGCGATTTACCCAACTTTTCTTTTTGGTAGAACAGGCACTTATGAAAGTGTAAGCAACCAAAATTGTCAGTATTAAAACGAAACTATGTAGTTTTTGTAAGCGCAATATTTTCTAAAAAATTTAATCTAATTAACTAAAAGGCTGCAAAAATATTTTATTTGGCCAAATTTGGTGTTTTGTTCCGAGATATCAATTACGATATTTGCCAAAATAAATTAATATTGAAAGAATTTTAGAATCAATTTGGAAAAGAAAGAGAGTTTAACACGCAGATTACTTAAAAATTTAAGAAATAAATACAAGCTGGTTATTATGAACAGCGACACTTATGAGTGGAAGTTTGATTTTAATCTTTCGCCACTTAATGTATTTATTGCTTTAGGTTTAGTGGCTATTTTTTCATTTTTGCTAGGTGTTGGACTTATAGTTTTAACACCTTTGAAAGAATTTACGCCAGGCTACACAGATGTTTCCATGCGAAATAATGCACTCAAAACGCTTTTAAAGGCTGATGAACTCGAAAATGAATTGGCGGCAAAAGAAATTTATTTTCAAAATTTAAAAAACATTATTGATGGGAAAATTGATACTGCTAAACTTGTTTTGAAAAAAGATAGTTTGCTTAAAAACTACAGCATAAACAATAAAAAATCGGAGGCTGATTCTATTTTAAGAAATCAAATTGAATCAGAAGATGCCTATTCAATTAAAGCAAAATCGGCAGAAGAAGAAAAAAATAAAGGTATTAGAAGTTTTATTTTTTTTCCGCCTGTAAAAGGAATTGTTTCTAATAAATTTGATGCTCTCAAAGAACATTTTGCCGTAGACGTTGTAGCGAAAGATAATGAGCCAATAAAAGCCACACTCGATGGAACTGTTATTGCAGCAGGTTGGACTATTGAAAATGGCTATATCATGCAAATACAGCACAGCAACAACTTAATTTCGAGTTATAAACACAATTCGGTTTTGCTTAAAAAAATTGGCGACAATGTTCAGGCTGGCGAAGTGATTGCTATTATCGGTAATACAGGCGAGTTGACCACTGGAACTCACCTCCATTTCGAACTTTGGTACAACGGAATTCCTTTAAATCCAGAAGATTATATCATTTTTTAATTAAAAAATTGTCATGAGTAATTCACAAATTCATTGCCCAAATTGTAATCATGCCTTTGATATTGAAGAAGTTTTATCAAATGATATTGAAAAAAAATACAAAGAAAAATTTCAAGCCGATTTAAATAAACAAACAGCAGAAATAAAGGCTAGGGAAGAGGAAATGCGCAATAAATTAGCACTTGAAAAGGCAGAACTTCAAAAGAAAGAAGAACAGTTTCAGGAAGCTAAAAAACGCGAAAACGAACTGTTTTTAGAAAGAATTAATAAAGAAAAGAAGGTAATTGAGGAAAAAATAAAGTTAGAAGCCAATCAAGAATTTGAAGCAAAACTTAAATCGCAAGAAGAAGAATTGGAGAGAAAAAATGCGAAGTTGAAAGATTTGCAGCAAAAAGAATTGGCATTTGAACAAATGCAAAAGTCTTTAAAAGAAAGAGAAGAAAGTTTTGAATTAGAATTGCAAAAAAAGCTTTCATTAAAAGAAGATGAAATAAAACTTCAAGCTCAGAAAATGGCCGAAGAAAAAGCTAATTTGAGATTGAAGGAAATGGAAAGAAGTTTGAAATTAAAAGAAGAAGAAAAAGATTTAGAAATACAAAAGGCGATTTTTGCTGCTACTAATAAAGCTAAAAGTGAAGAGCGTGAGCAAAATGAATTGCGCATTAAAGAAATGCAAAAGCAAATGGAAGATCAGAAAAAACTGATTGAAGAAATGAAACGCAAAAGCGAACAAGGCTCCATGCAATTGCAAGGCGAAGTGCAAGAATTGGCTTTAGAAGAATTGTTAAGATCAAGTTTTCCATTTGATAGCGTGGATGCTGTTCCAAAAGGAATAACTGGTGCAGATTGTATTTTAACAGTTCGGAATAAAATGGGTATTGAATGTGGCAAAATTGTTTTTGAAAGTAAAAGAACCAAGGCTTTTGTAAACGATTGGATTGAAAAGTTAAAAAATGATACAAGATCAATTCAAGGCGATATTGCCATTTTGGTAACTGAAGTGCTGCCAAAAGAAATGGATCAATTTGGAATGTATGAAGGCATTTATATCTGCACTTTTCGAGAAGCCAAAAGTTTAGTTATGTTGGTGCGTGAAAGTCTTATTCAGGTGCATCTTGCTATGAAATCGCAAGAAAATAGGGGAGATAAAATGCAGCTTTTATACAATTATTTAACTGGAAGTGAATTTAGAATGCAAGTAGAAGCTATCGTAGAAGGTTTTAGCAGTATGAAAGAACAATTGGATAAAGAAAAAAAGGCTTTTATTAAAATTTGGGCTGAACGCGAAAAACAAATTGATAAAGTAATTACGAGCACTGTTCAAATGTATGGTTCTATGAAAGGTATTGCTGGCGGTGCCATTCAAGATATTCAAGCTTTGGAATTTGGAAGTGATTTATTAGAATAAAAAACGCCTCAAAATTAAAATTTTGAGGCGTTTTTAACTTAAATAATATATTTTATTACGCAGCTTTTATGGCCAGGCTAAAGCTTAATTTTTCCCAAGCAAAATTCAAATTGCCATTGTTTATTTCAAACATCAATCTTTCTTTTACGTCAGTGCCCATAATTGGTTGAATGTTTATTCTTGCAGCATCTTCTTTAACGTCATATTTGTAAGCACCCCACTGATTCCAAACCTTGTTAAAAATAATTGTCCATTCTTTTTCGCCTGGGATAGCAAAAACAGAATACTTCCCAGCTGTTAAACTAGCGCCATTGATAGTAACATTTTTATCGAAACTAATCCATGAAGCTTCATTAGCACCAATTCTCCAAACCTCTCCAAAAGGAACTAATTCGCCCCAAACAACACGTCCTTTAACACTTGGCGATCCATATTCCATGTTTATTTTTACACCTTCTGTTTCTGCATTTATTTTTACCAAAGGACTCGGACGATTTTGTTTTTGTTCTTCACTTTCTACCTCTTCGGTATTTTCGACCGTTTCAATTTTTTGTTCTTCAGTTTTTGTTTCAGCACTTGAATTGCAAGAAACTGCAAAAAAAGCACCTGCAATTAGCAAGGTAAATGGCTTTTTAATAAAATTCATTTTCTATTGATTTTCAGACAAAAGTAAAAGATTATCATTCTTAAAATTTTAAATTTTCGTAAATCTTAAATTTGAATCTTATTTTAGCCCAAAATTGCTAATGTGCCTTTAAATAAAAAGAAAAAGCTCTTTATTATTTTGTTTTCTTCCTTCGTAGGGCTGGCTTTAGTTTTGCAAGCGATTGGTTTTTTTTATGGAGATAAATTAATTGGAGATAGAGTAAAAGAAATTGTAAAAGAAAAAACTTTTAACAAATATCAAATTAGCTTTCAAGATTTGCATATTAAGCTTTTTTCAGGAAGTATTAGTCTCGAAAAATGTGAATTAAAAAGTGATTCTTCACTCATTTGGCAAAATGCAGATACAGCAAGAATATTATTAAAATCGATAAAAGCCGACAATATTGAAGTTTCATTTTTAAGAATTATCAAATTAGTAAGGAATTCGGAGTTAGAATGCGCTAAGGTGCTAGTAGAAAATCCTGAAATTAATATTTGGCAAAGAAAATTAAAAAAAGACAGCGTTGATAGGATTCCAAATTACAATTTCAAACTAAAGCCAAATGCAGCTCTAAAGTTTATTTCAATAAAAAACATTGAGTTGAAAAATTTAAGTTTGAATATTATTGAACTTGATACTTTAACTAAATTAAGATCCTTTAATCAGCTAAGCTTCAACATAAAAGGTTTTTTATTAGACAAAAATCAGCCAGCAAAAGATGTTATTTTTAATGCTTCAGATGTTGATTTTAAAATTGAAAATTTTAACACTCAAATAGATGGCAGCCAATCGAATATTAAGTTTGATCAACTTTATTTGAGCACCCAGTTTAATAAGATTGCCCTAAGCAACTTTGGATTAAATTTGAAAGATAGTTTAGGAAATGAATTAGCTAATGTAGCTATTCCAGAAATCAAAATTAATGGTGTAAACCTCATTTCAATTATTCAAAAAAAGGGTTTTGAAGCTAATTTTTTAGAAATAAACTCGCCTTTTGTTGAAATTATCAGTTTAAAAAAAGACACACCAGCGATCAATAAAAATAGAATAATTGAATTTGTTCAAAATAAACTTGGAGGATTAACACTCGACAGTTTAAGCTTAAATAATACTTCATTGAGTTATTTTGCCTCTAAACTTAAAAATCAGAATTTTTCTTTTGATAAATTCGGTTTAACGGCTGAAAAAATTGCCATCGATTCAAGTTTAATAAAACATCCTTTGAAATATGTTTTTTGTGAAAACTTTAGGTTTAAAATAAATGATGCAGAATTTCAAACTGCTGACAGTGCGCATGTTTTGCATGCTAAATTGGTAAATTATAATTCAAAAAAGGAGAATATTAATATTGATTCACTAAACATTAGTGCCAATATTTCTCACTCCAACAATAAACTTTTACGCCAGAAAAAGGTAAACGCTTTGTATTCGGGGTCTATTGGAAGTGCTGAATTAGTAGGATTTAAACTAGATGAGTTTTTATTTGATAATGCTCAGTCGCTTCATGCAGTGTTGATGAGCAGGGCTAATATAAAAATAAACACCTTTCCTTGGAACAAAGTAACAGGTGAAAATGCTGCAAAAAAATTAGATGAAAGTTTTAAAATAAAATCCATCCGGTTTAATGAAATAAGTTTAGAAAATTCTAAAATTGAAATCCAAGTAAATGATCCAGAAAAACCACAGTGGTTAAGGCTTACGGGTATAAATGCATCATTAAACGAGTTGCTTATTGATAGCAATATGCTAGAAAACGGAAAACTTTTTAAAGCCAAATGGTTTGAAATTTCTAGTCAAAGACTTGCATATAATTTGCCAGATCAAATAAACAATTTAAGCATGGAAAACTTTTTTATTTCCAGCAAAAGCAAAAAGTTAAGAGCAAGAAAAATAAATTTTAAACCGAGTTATATTGATGGTTATTTAAAGAAAAATCCAGATGCGAATCCTACAATCTCTGAAATAACCATTGCTGAATTAGGTTTGGATAAATTCGATTTGCAATTTGCTAATTTTTTAGCAAAACTCAATGTAAAACAATTAATTTTAACAGAACCTGTCATAAATATTAAAAAGGGAAAAAGCACAAATGAAGCAAATCAAAAAGTAGATTTTAAAAACTTATATCCTACTGTGAAAAATGTGTTCTCTGACATCAAATTTGACACATTAATTATAAAAAATGGAAATCTAAGCATCAAAAACAGGGAGAATCAAATTCCACAAATTAATCTAAGTCAATTTGATTTGCGAGCTAGAAATTTTCATTTAAAAGATTCAGTTCAACATTTAAAAAACAAACTTTTTTATTGTGATTCAATTATTCTTAACACTAACGATTTGGTTTTAGATGCAGGTGACAGCCTACACTTTTTTAAAGCCAGCAGTGTTTATTTAGGTTCAGCTAAATCTATTTTTAGGGCTAAAAGTTTTGGATTTGATACCTATGAAAAAATACCTTCAAGGGCTCAAATGACGCGTTTAAAAAAGGATTCTTGGTTCGAAGTTTCGGTGCCAGTTTTAGAACTTCAAAACTTTAACTTTTTAAGGTTTTATCACGATAACTTATTGAAAGCAAAATTGCTCAATGCTGCCAACCCAAACATTAAAGTTTATAAATATGATGGAATAAATAGTAGCGCTGACAATAAGTTTGATATTAGAAATTTAGCGACTCGCTTGCCAAAATCAATTTCAGGAATTGAAATATCTAACGTCAATATTTCAAACATTAAACTTCAAAATCAGCATAATATAAATGGAAAATGGGTTACCAATAAATTGGAAAACTTTAGTATTGATGCTCAAACCTTGGTGTTAAATCATGAAACTTCTATGACACCATTTAATGTTCTTTATTGCGACAATGTAAATTTCGAAATTAAAGGATTTTCGACCCCAGTTAATGATTCTACCCAAATTTTGAAAACCGAAAAAATTAATGTGAGCACTCAAAATCGAAGCATCAATGTTAAAAATCTCAGCATTGAAGAACCATCTAAATTGAAACAAAATAAACTCAGCAATTGGTTCACTTTAAAGTCAACTTCTGTAAATATTGGTGGTTTTGATTTGTACAACTATTTGGTAAATAAACGAATTTTAGCAGCCAGTGTGAGTTTGAGTGGTAATCAATTCAGCTTTCAAAAGAACAATGATATTGATCAGAAGGATAAAGTCAGTTTTTATGACAAAATGAAAGAAAGTATAAGCGATATCACTTTGAAAAAAATTGATATTCAAGATTTAAATGGAAAGGTAAACGTAGTTCAAAAAGGAAAAGCTAAAACTTTTACAATCCCATCAGCTGAAGTTGTTTTTAAAAATTTTATTATTAATCAAAATAGTGTTAACGATAAAAATCGCATAGCATTTAGTGACGATGTAAGTTTAAAAATCAGAAAATTTAGCCAACAAACCGAAAATGGATTGTATAAAATTGTTTTTCCTGAAATTGGCGTAAACACACAGTCAGAAACGCTTTCAATAGATTCATTGCAGTTAATTCCAATTTACGGTCAAGCTGAATTTGGGCAAAAAATTGGTCATCAAAAAACACGTTTTCAGTTAAGCACAAGTAAAATTGTTTTAACCGGATTTAACTATCCATCTTTTATAAACGACAATAAAATTATAGCTAAAGTTGCTGATATAGAAAATGTTAAATTTAGCGTTTACCGAGATAGAAATCTACCAATAGGTCCACCGAGAAAACCAAAAACATTGCCCTATATTTTAAAAAATTTGTATGAATATTATAAAATCGACTCTATTTTTTTAGACAATTCTAGTATTCACTTTGAAGACAAAGCTCCTAATGCACGCAGAACTGGAAAACTTTGGTTTGAAGATGTAAATATTACGGTTTCTAATTTTACCAATGATAAAATTAGCCAAATGCAAAAAGCAACTAAAGCCATTGCCAAAACCATTGTAATGGGACAAAGCAACGCTACCATTTTTGTTGATTTGCCTATGTATTCACCTGATGAAAGTTATACTTTAAATGGTGAGCTTAATGGTATGCCAATGGATGCATTTAATAATATTTTGGAGCCATCGGCTTTCCTAAAAGTAGAATCGGGAATGTTGGATAAACTTGCATTTGAAATGGAAATTGGACAAAAAATAAATACTGGAACTGTTACCATGTTTTATGATGATTTTAAAATTTCTGTACTTAGAAAAGATGCAGAAGAAGATGATCGCAAACAAAGTTCAGGTTTAAAATCATTTATAGCCAATGCTTTTTTAATCAAAAAAAGCAATAAACCTGATGGCAATTTCAGGGTTGGCGAATCGTATTATGAAAAACCTGAGGATAAAGGATTTGTTTATGCTTGGTGGCGCACCTTACTTTCAGGTATCAAACCTTCTATTGGCCTAAAAGGTGACAAACCTCCTGAAAAAGAAAAATAGCATTAAAAAAGCCCCGATTTCGGGGCTTTTTTGTTAGAAACAATATCTGTTTTCTTCTATTAATTTTTGCGCTATCAACTGTCGTGTTTCTTTGGTGTTGAGCGGTTCAGTTTTGGTAAAACGTTTTAAGCCTAACAGCATCATGCGGTGTTCATCGCCATCAGCAAAATTGTTTAAAGCATCTTTACCAAATTTGTTGATTTTATCTGCCGTATCATAAACATAAGTTTTTACAATAGCTATAGCATGTTGACTGCTTTCAAGGCCATTTCTATCAATTAACTTTAAAGCTCTCAACAAAGCTGATTCGGCTGCATAAACTTCTATAATCATGTTGGCAACACCCATCAAAATTTCTTGTTCTTTCGATAAAGTCATCATCAATTTTTGAACCGCAGCGCCAGCCACCATCAAAATGGCTTTTTTGAAATTTTTCACATATTTAATTTCATTGTCAAGCGGGCCTGTAGCTTCTTCACCAAAATCAGGAATCGACATTAATTCTTTTTGAACTGCCATGGCTGGCGTCATTAAATCTAATTCACCTTTCATGGCTTTTTTCAAAATCATATCAACCGTCAACATGCGATTAATTTCATTTGTGCCTTCAAAAATTCTGTTGATTCTTGAATCACGATAAGCACGTTCAATAGCCGATTCGGCAGAGTAACCCATTCCACCATGAATTTGAACACCTTCATCCACAACAAAATCTAACACTTCTGATCCATGAACTTTCAAAATAGCACATTCAGCTGCAAATTGCTCAATGCCTTTTAAAATAGCTTTTGATTCATCCATACCTGAGGCTAAATAACCTTCAATGGCATCTTCAATGTTTTGTGCTGCACGGTAATTAGCCGATTCATTTACCCAAGTGCGAATCGCTTGATCGGCCATTTTGCTTCTTATAGCACCATATTTTGAAATAGGACGACCAAATTGAGAGCGTTCGTTGGCATAATTCACTGAAAGAGTAGTAGCCATTTTTGCCGCGCCATTAGTAGCTGCTGAAAGTTTAATACGACCAATATTTAAAATATTTAAAGCAATTTTAAAACCGCCTTGTCTTTCGCCTAAAAGGTTTTCAACAGGAACCAAACAGTTATTGAAAAAAACTTGGCGTGTAGAACTTCCTTTTATACCCATTTTTTTCTCTTCAGGATTTAACTCAATTCCTCCAAAAGATTTTTCAACAATAAAACCAGTTAAGTTTTCATCATCATCAATTTTGGCAAAAACCACAAAAATGTCAGCAAAACCAGAATTGGTAATCCACATTTTTTGACCATCTAAAACATAATGTTTTCCATCAGCACTTAATTTGGCTTTGGTTTTTCCAGAGTTAGCGTCAGAACCTGAACCAGGCTCGGTTAAACAATAACAAGCTTTCCATTCTCCAGTAGCTAATTTAGGAATGTATTTGTCTTTTTGAGCTTTATTTCCATAGTACAAAATTGGTAAAGTTCCAATTCCTGTATGGGCACTCATTGCCACCGCAAATGAATAACCAGCACCTAAAACCTCGGTGGCTAACATTGTGGTTACAAATGGGGCATTTAATCCACCATATTCTTCAGGTATTGCTAAACCTAAAATACCTAGTTCACCAGCTTTATCAATTAATGAAGCCATCAAACCTTCTTCCATGTGGTCTATTCTTTCCACATTTGGATAAATTTCTTTTTCTAAAAATTCTTTGCACATGCCAGCAAGCATGTTTTGTTCTTCATTAAAATCTTCTGGAATGAAGATTTCATTTGGGCTAACATCTTTTATTAAAAATTCACCGCCTTTGATTGTCGTTTTTTCCATGTTTTTTGTTTTGAATTTTATGTTTTATTGAAATTGTAAATTATTATAGCATTTCGTAAACCCCTGCTGCTCCTTGACCTGTGCCTACACACATTGTCACCATGCCATATTTTTGATTTCTGCGTTTTAGTTCATTAAACAACTGAACAGAAAGTTTGGCACCAGTGCAACCTAAAGGATGACCTAAAGCAATGGCACCACCGTTTACGTTAACTATTTCTGGGTTTAAGCCTAATTCTCGGACAATAGCTACCGACTGCGATGCAAAAGCTTCGTTCAATTCAAATAAATGAATATCTTCTTTTTTCATTCCTGCGGCTTGTAAAGCTTTTGGAATAGCATAAATTGGCCCAACACCCATAATGCGCGGCTCCAATCCTACAACGCTATAAGAAGCTAGTCGAGCAATGGGTTTTAAACCTAATTCGTTTACCATTCTTTCACTCATTACTATAACAAAAGAAGCACCATCAGAAGTTTGTGATGAGTTTCCGGCAGTAACAACTCCCATCGAATCAAACACAGGTTTTAGTTTGGTTAAACCCTCTAAATTACTTTCTCTTGGACCTTCATCTGTGTCAACCACATAATTTCTGCTTTTCTTTTTACCGTTTTCGTCCACATAATTTTCATTGACAGTTATGGGCACAATATCATCTTTAAATTTTCCTTCTTTGATTGCCTTAACTGCTCTGTTTTGCGATTCAAGCGAAAATAAATCGCAGTCTTCACGAGAAACTTTATAATCGCGAGCAACTGCTTCGGCTGTTAATCCCATGCCCCAATACCAATCAGGATTATTTTTTGAAACATCTGCATTGGGCACTAAGCGCCAACCTCCAAAAGGAATTGGGCTCATTGTTTCAACACCACCAGCAATAATACAATCCGCCATTCCTGCTCTAATTTTGGCAGTGGCAATGGCAATGGTTTCTAAACCTGATGCGCAATAACGATTAACCGTCATGCCCGGAACTTTATCGGTATTTAATCCCATTAATGAAATCATTCTACCAATATTTAGTCCTTGTTCGGCTTCAGGCGTTGCGTTCCCGGCAATCACATCATCAATTCTATTTTTATCGAGTTGAGGAAGTGACTCCATGAGTTTTTGAATTACGGCCGCTGCAAGGTCATCAGGCCTCATGAACCTAAATTTTCCTTTTGGTGCTTTACCAACTGCTGTGCGGTATCCGGCTACTATGTATGCTTCCATAAATTTTTTGTACTAAGTACAAAGCAAAAAGTACCATGTTTTTACAAAATACTAATGCTTGTATCTGTTTTTAAAGTGATTTTTTAAGTTTAATGATCATATTTTGAATGTGATGCAATTGTTCAAGTAATAAGTTTAGTGTTTCAATATTTATAAAACCAATTTTTTCAGATATTATAAGTTGGCTTTCAACTTCAAAAGATGAACCTAAAGCAATAGAAAGAAATTGAATAAATTCTTTATTTGAATTTCTTCCTGCTCCTTCTGCAATATTTGAGGATATTGATATTACTGAACGGTTAATCTGAGATGATAGACCGAACTTTTCTTCTTTTGGAAATGACTTTGTAACATCATATATCATAACAGCCAAACCAATTGATAATTGCCAAACTTGTAATTCTTTGAACCTATTCATATCTACAACTTGTCTTGGTACATTGTACAAATCATCAATTCCTTAGAATTTTACCGCTGGTTAACAAACTCTGCATTCTTTCTAAGGTTTTGCGTTCGGCACAAAGTTCTACAAATGCTTTGCGTTCCAAATCCAATAAATATTGCTCTGAAACCATTTGTGGCTCTGATAAATCGCCTCCGGCAATTACATACCCAAGTTTTTCAGATATTTTTTGATCGTGGGTTGAAATAAAGTTTCCGCTCATCATGGAATGCGCACCAACATAAACCAAACCTAAAGCTTGTTTACCTAAAACACGAATATCTTTTCTTTCAATTGGTTGTGTATAACCAGCTTCTGCCATTCTTAAGCATTCGGCTTTTGCTTCTGATAATTGTCTGCTGCGCGATGTAACTACTTTGTCAATTCCCGGACGCAGATAACCTAAATCAAAGGCTTCATAAGCTGATGTGGAAACTTTGGCCTGACCAATGGTTAAAAATCTGGAACGGAAAGCATTCGATTCAATGTCTCCTTCTTTTAATTCATCACTCAAACGAACAGCAAATTCTTTAGATCCGCCACCGCCAGGAATAATGCCAACTCCAAATTCAACTAAGCCAATATAACTTTCTGCATGCGCCACAACCTTATCAGCATGCAAGCACATTTCGCATGCACCGCCTAATGTTAAATTGTGAGGCGCTACAATTACTGGAATAGATGAATAGCGCAAACGCATCACTGTGTTTTGAAAATAACGAACAGCCATATCAATTTCATCATAATCTTGTTCTGCAGCCATCATAAAAATCATTCCCACATTAGCACCTGCTGAAAAATTTTGTCCGTCATTTGAAATTACCAAACCTTTGTATTCAGCCTCAGCCAAGTCAATGGCTTTATTTATACCAGCTAAAACTTCGCCACCAATTGAATTCATTTTAGTATGAAATTCTAGGTTTAAAATTCCATCACCTAAATCGGTTAAAGTTGTGCCTGAGTTTTTCCAAACAGTTTTTGTTGGACGAATAACCTCTAAAGAAATTAGGCTTTCAGTTCCAGGTATTGTTTTATAGGATTTAGAGCTTAAATCATAATATTTTTTTTGACCATTTTCTACTTTGTAGAACGAGGTGTTTCCGGCAGTCAACATTTCATCAATCCACGATGCATAAGGCACGCCCATTTGTTTCATCATGTTGCTTGCGTTGCTAATTCCAACGGCATCCCAAGTTTCAAAAGGACCTAATTCCCAACCAAATCCGGCTTTCATGCCATCATCAATTTTATATAAATCATCTGAAATTTCAGGAATTCTAAAGGAAACATAAGCAAAGGTTTTAGCAAACATTTTTCTGTAAAAATCTCCTGCTTTATCTTTTCCTTGCACCAGCATAGCAGTTCTTTGGCGCAAATCGTCAATGGTTTTTACCATTTCTAAAGTGGCAAATTTTGCTTTTGCACCTTCTTTATATTCCAATGTTTTTAAATCGAGCGAGAGAATTAGCTTTTTGCCATTAGCATCTTTTGTTTTTTTATAAAAACCTTGTTTTGTCTTGTCGCCCAGCCACTTGTTTTCGACCATTTTTTGTAAAAATGTAGGCAAAGCAAAACTGGCATTTTCTTCATCATTAGGGCAATTTTCTTTTACACCATTGGCTACGTGCACTAAGGTATCTAAACCCACCACATCGCTGGTTCTGAACGTTGCTGACTTTGGTCTTCCTAAAACAGGTCCAGTTAATTTATCTACTTCATCAACCGTTAAACCCATTTCATCGACAGTGTGAAAAAGCGCCATGATGCTGTAAACACCAACACGATTGGCAATAAAAGCAGGTGTGTCTTTACATAGAACCGTGGTTTTACCTAAATACAATTCTCCATAATGCATTAAAAAGTCGGTTACAGTTGGGTCAGTATGAGGCGTTGGAATAATTTCCAACAGTTTTAAATAACGAGGAGGGTTAAAAAAGTGGGTTCCACAGAAATGTTTTTTGAAATCTTCAGAACGTCCATCGGTCATTAAATGAATTGGAATACCTGATGTATTAGAAGTAATCAATGTTCCCGGTTTTCTGAATTGTTCTACTTTTTCGAAAACTTGTTTTTTAATATCAAGTCTTTCTACCACCACTTCAATAATCCAATCGGCAGAAGAAATGTCCTTCATGTTATCATCAAAATTCCCAGTTTTTATGCGACTAGCAAAAGCTTTTCGATAAATAGGAGATGGGTTCGATTTTAATGCTGTTTGTAAGGATTCATTCACAATTCTGTTGCGCACCGAAGGATGTTCGGTTGTGAGTCCTTTAGCTTTTTCTGGCTCATTTGGTTCTCTTGGAACAATGTCGAGCAAAAGCACTTCACAGCCAATGTTGGCAAAATGACATGCAATGCGCGAACCCATTATTCCTGAGCCCAAAACAGCTACCTTTTTAATTATTCTCTTCTTCATAATTTGTTTTTGGGTTTTTAGCTATTTTTTGAATTTGTGTAATCACTTTAAAAAATGCATTTAGTTCTTCATCAGTAACTTTTGCACGAACTTTATAATTGAATTTTTTTACTACATCTGCAGCTATTTCTCTTTGAAATAATCCTTGTTTGGTGAGAGAAATAATAATTTTTCGTTTATCTTTTTCATCAACCGTACGTTTTATATAACCTAATTCCTCAAGCGTATTTAAAATTCTACCTAAACTATTGGGTTCCATTCCCAATTTTGGACCTATTTGAGTTGCAGGTGTTCCTTTTAGCTTGTCAATATTTAGCAAAACGTAGGCGTGGGCGGTGGTTGTTCCATGTTCGCTGGCTTCGGCATTATACATCTTATTAATATGATGCCAAGCAAACTTTATATGGTAATCAACGGATTCTTCTTGCTTCATTAAAAATTTAATATTTTAGCTAATCAAATATATAGAATAATATTTCAATTATTCTGCATGCAGAGTAATATTTTCACAATTATTTAAATTTTTTAAAAAACTTCGATTAAAAAGAAGCTTTAATTTTTAAATCCAAATCATATAATTTTACTTTTGCGCCACTTATGGCAATGGATCAAATGCATGAAGAAAAAGAAATGTCATTTCTCGATCATCTCGAAGAGTTAAGATGGCATTTGGTTCGTTCAGTTATAGCAGTGGCATTATTTGCCATTATTGCATTTGTTTATAGTCGCTTTATTTTCGATTATTTGATTTTAGCGCCTACTAAAGCTGATTTTATAAGTTACAAAATATTATGTTCATTGCTAACCAAAACAACTGGCAGTAGTGATTTGTGTATAAAAGAAATACCTATTTTAATCCAAAGCATGGAACTAGGTGGCCAATTTAAAATGGACATGATGGTTTCGTTTTTCACTGGATTGTTTTGTGCAATGCCTTATGTACTATGGGAAATTTGGCGATTTATTAAGCCTGCTCTGCGCGATGTGGAACGTAAACATACTTCCTTTTTTGTAGGTTCGGTTTCAGTATTGTTTTTTTCAGGATGTGCTTTTGGGTTTTACATTGTTTTGCCGCTTACTATCAATTTTTTAGGCAATTATCAAGTTAGCGAACAAGTTTTAAATCAAATTGCTTTAAGTTCGGTTGTATCAACAGCAGTTACATTAGTTTTTGCAACAGGTTTAGTTTTTGAATTACCTGTTTTGGTTTATGTTTTAAGCAAATTAGGTTTGGTAACTCCTGCTTTTTTAAGAACTTATAGAAAACACTCTTTTGTGGCTATATTGGTGGTAGCGGCTGTAATTACTCCACCTGATGTAATGAGTCAAATTTTGGTATCAATTCCTTTAGTCATCCTTTATGAAATAAGTATTTTTATTTCAGCAGCGGTAAATAAAGGAAAATAACAATTAAATATTTTGCGACTATTAAGGATTATTTATTTTCGAAGAATTAATAATTGAAAATGAGTAAATCGGTTGAAGATTTTAATGCTTATCGTTCAAAAATGAACGAAAAAATATTGTCACAAAAAAATCAAGTAATAGGTCGAATTTACAGCGTAGATGCTCAGGCATATCAAGAAGGAGCGCTGCCTGTTAAAACTAAAGAATTATTAGGTTTGGTTTCATCTATGGTTCTGAGATGTGATGATTGCATTTTTTATCATTTAGGAAAAGCTTTTGAATTGGGTGTTACAACTGATGAGGTAATGGAAGTTTTTGCCATTGCTAATGTTGTTGGAGGAACCATTTGTATTCCGCACACCAGAAGGGCTTTAGAGTATTGGGAAAATTTACAATTTGAGGCAGAAAAAACTAAATCCATGTAATTTTCGTTATTAAAACCGTGAAAAACAAATTACTTCTATTTTCAATTTTTGCTTTATTTCCTTTTTTAATTTGGTCACAAACCACCAAAATAAATGGGTTAGTAAAAGATGCAACAACTAGCGAACCAGTTCCTTTTGCAAATGTTATTTTTTATGGAACAGCTATTGGCACAACTTCAGATTTTAATGGAAAATTTGTTTTGGAAACAACCGCAAAAGTCGATTCTATTAAATTATCTTTTATAGGCTACAAGCAAAAAGTTGTAAAAATTAAGCGTTATCAGAGTCAAAGTATAACCGTTCTGCTTGAGCCAGATTTAATCAACCTAAATGAAGTGATTATTCGACCAACAGAAAATCCTGCGCACGTTATTCTTAGAAATGTAATTAAAAACAGGAAAAAAAACAGTACCAGAAATTTAGATTTTTATCAATACGAAGTGTATAATAAAATACAATTCGATATGAATAATATCAGCGAAAGCGAGAAAAACAAAAAGCTTTTAAAAGGTTTTGAGTTTATTTTCGATTACATTGATACCAACGACAAAAAGCCATATTTACCCATTTTTATTTCCGAATCGGTTTCGAATGTTTTCTACCGCGATAAGCCAAAAACTACCAATGAATATATTAATGCGGTTAGAGTTTCAGGAATTGAAAACGAAAGTGTTACCAAATTTATGGGTGATTTGTACCAAAGAATTGATATTTATGGAAACTTTGTCGAAGTATTTTATAAATCTTTTGTAAGCCCAATAGCCTCCAATGCCTTAGGTCATTATCTTATGTATTTGACTGATAGCGCAACGATTGACGGAAAATGGTGTTATCAATTAACCTTTAAACCAAAACAAAAACAAGACTTGGTTTTTACTGGAAATATGTGGATTCATGACACTTCGTTTGCGGTAAAAAGTTATGAAATTAATATTGCAGAAAATGCCAACATCAATTTTATCAGAGGATTTACCTCTGCTCAAGAATTTGAATTGATTGATTCAGTTTGGATGATTTCGAAAGATAAAATGATTATTGACTTTAATTTATCAAACAGCGATAAATCAAATGGTTTTTATGGTCGGAAAACAACTTCGTATAAAAATATAATTATCAATACGCCAGCTCCTGACACTGTTTATAATGGTATTCAGGCCATTTCAATGGCCAATGACGCAAAGAAAAAAGGTGATGAGTTTTGGAATGTTTCGCGTCATGATTCTTTGAATGAACAAGAAAAGAAAATTTATGGAATGGTTGATTCTATTAAAAATGTTCCTCGATTTAAAACTTTTCAGGAAATTTTATACACCATTTTCACAGGTTATTATGTGCGCGATTATTTAGAATTTGGACCTTATTTTTATGGTTACAGTTTTAACCAAGTAGAAGGCAGCAGAATAAGATTAGGTGTTAGAACCTCTAATAAATTTAGCACGAACACCATGCCTGAAGTTTATTTTGCTTATGGTTTTAGAGATAAAGTTTTTAAATACGGGGCCAGCATTATTCATTTTATAAGTAAAAAACCAAAACGAATACAAGTTGGCGCAGCTTATAAATACGATATGGAACAATTGGGTTTAAACCCCAATGCCTTAAGGCAAGATAATATTTTATCTACTGTTTTGTCGCGTCAACCACTCAATGAATTAACTTTGGTTGAATCCTACTCATCATTTTTGGATTATGAATATTTCAGAGGCTTTAACTCAAAACTAAGTTTAAGTCATAAAACATTGTATCCGAGAGGAAGGATTAATTATTTGAGTCAAACAAACGACTTTCAGTATGAAAAGCTAGAAGGAATTACCACATCAGAAGTTTCGTTATATACTCGTTTTGCATTTAAAGAAGATTTTGTAGAAGGCGAGTTTGATAGAATTAGCTTAGGCACTAAATATCCTGTGATAGCTATTGATGCAACTTTTGGGTTAAAAGGAGTTTTAGAGAGTGATTATGAATATCAAAAAATAGCCGTTACCATTAGTGGAACAACTAAAACCAAACCTTTAGGTTATATGGAATATGGGATTCAAGTGGGTAAAATATTTGGTAATGTTCCTTTTCCTTTAATGGAAATTCATCCAGGAAATAGAACGTATGGTTTTTTTCAATATTCATTTAACTTAATGAATTTCTTTGAATTTACTAGCGATCAATATGTTACCGCAGCTTATACCCAACATTTAAATGGTTATTTGTTTGATAAGTTTCCGCTTTTCAGGAGGTTAAAATGGCGCGAAGTACTTTCCGCTAAATTTGCTGTAGGTGATGTGCGCCAAGAAAATATAGAAATTATGCAATTTCCTACAGGAATGACAACCCTTAATCAGCCTTATTATGAAGTAGGAGCGGGGATAGAAAATATTTTTAAAATATTTAGAATTGACGCTATTTGGCGTTTAACACATTTAAATAATCCTAATGCCCAACCTTTTGGTATTTTCGGCTCGGTTAAATTTAGTTTCTAATGGTTTTAAGTGCGGAAAATATTATAAAAAAATACAAAAACAGAAGCGTTGTAAAAGGCGTTAGTATTGAAGTAAAACAAGGCGAGATTGTGGGTTTGCTTGGGCCTAATGGTGCTGGGAAAACTACTTCATTTTATATGATTGTAGGGATGATAAAACCTACTGAAGGAAAAATATTTTTAGACGAAAAAGATATTACTCCTTTGCCAATGTATAAAAGAGCACAATTAGGTGTAGGTTATTTGCCTCAAGAAGCATCGGTTTTTAGAAAACTAAGTGTTGAAGATAATATCAAAGCGATTTTAGAATTAAAAGGACATTCAAAAATTGAACAAGAAGAAAAACTCGAATCGTTATTAGATGATTTTAGATTAACACACGTTCGTAAAAATTTAGGCGAAGTGCTTTCGGGTGGCGAAAGAAGAAGAACTGAAATTGCGCGCGCATTGGCCTCAGACCCAAAGTTCATATTATTAGACGAGCCTTTTGCAGGCGTTGATCCAATTGCAGTAGAAGATATTCAGTCAATTGTAGCACAGCTAAAAAACCGAAATATTGGAATTTTGATTACCGACCACAATGTGCATGAAACTTTAAGCATAACCGACAGAGCCTACCTTTTATTCGAGGGTTCGATTTTAAAGGCAGGCACTGCGGAAGATTTAGCCAATGATGAACAAGTTAGAAAAGTTTATCTAGGTAAAAATTTTGAACTAAGAAAGTAATTTTTAAAGCACAAAACTCAAGCCTGTTCTTATATTTAAAAAATTAAACCCATTAGCAAAAGCATTTGAAGCACCAATGGTCAGTTTAACTTTTTCCTGTAAATAATAATTTACCCCCACTCCTGGTTGAAATAAAAATTCGGTTCCACTGTCTGTTTCTGACATAGCTGGAGAAACAAGTATTTGTTCTCCGCTGAAAGGATCAGTAAAATAAGCAGCATCGGATTCCATTTTCACAAAACCAGTCAGAAAACCTGCACCTGCACTAACATAAGGTTCAAATTTATTGATTCTCAAACCTGCCTTTAGATAACCATTTGCAGAAATTGCATTTGATTTTAATGTAATTGTTTGCTCAAAAAAACCAGGAAATCCAACGGCTATTTCTTCTTTCCCAAACAAACTAAAAGCAGCCTCAGCACCACCACTAACGTTTAATTTTAAGTTTTCAGAAATGTCGGTACTGAAAATTAAATATTCCGCCCCAACTCTGATTCCATATCCAAAACCAGCAACATCCGATAAATCTGATTGTGGAATATTAAAATCAAGATTTCCATTGATAGATAGTTTTTGAGCTTTAATAGTTAAAATGCTTATTAAAATAATTGAAATGGTTAAAATGATTTTTTTCATAATTTAATTTTTTTTGAACCACAATTTCAAGTTTTATGCCAAAAAAAAAGCCCAGAATAAATTCTAGGCTATTTGTTTTTAACAAATGAAATAGTATTATCTTAAAGTAAATCTAACTGGCAAGTTATATTGCACTGATACAGATTTTCCTCTTTGTTTACCTGGCTTCCAAGCTGGCATGCTTTTAATAACACGAAGCGCTTCTTCATCGCAGCCTCCGCCAATTCCTCTTAATACTTTTGCATCTTTTATTTTACCATCAGAGCCTACAACGAAAGTTACGAAAACTGTACCAGTTATACCTGCGTCTTTTGCCATTGCAGGAAACTTAATGTTTTGCCCTAGGTATTTAAATAATTGCTCTTGTCCACCTGGAAACTCAGGCATGTCTTCAACTATTGTAAAAATTTCAGGCTCTTCAACAACTTCTTCAGCTTGTTGAACTACTTCCTGAACAGTTGTTTTTTGATCAGCTTCAGTATCAATTTTCACATCATCTTCAACCTCTTCATCATCTTCCACAATTTCTAATTCAACTGTTTGTGGCGGTGGTGGTGGTGGTGGAGTGTATTGTTGTTGTGTAATAGGAATGATTTCTTCTTCAAGAATTTCAGCCTGCAATTGTCCTAAACCTTCGTTCACTATTTCGTAGGTTTTCCACTCGAAAGCTAATAAACAAAGACCAAGTGCCACAGCAAGACCTATTTCGAAAAATAAACCTTTGCTTTTTTCAAGATCTGCTTTTGGATTTTTCTTAAGCTCCATAGTAAATTTTATTGGAAGGCAAATATAATTCTATATCCGAATTATTTACATTTTAGATTGATTTTAATGATTTTTTTAACAGTTAAATAATGCTGAAATTGAATCAATAATTTTACTTTAAAACCATTCGACTTTTTCATCTATTGGTTTTTTTCTTGGATTAGGCTTTGGCAGTGATTTGTCGAGCACTCCTAAATAAAAATATCCCATTAATAATTGGTTTTCTTTTAATTGTAAGTGTTGACGCATTTCTTCAGAAAAAGTTCCATTTCCCGTGCTCCAATAACCTGCAATGTTTAAATCGTTCAGACTTAAATACATGTTTTGAACCGCACAAGCTGTCGCAGCAATTTCCTCCATCTGTGGCACCATTCCCGAAAATTCGCAAATAATTATTATAAGATGAGAAACCAATTTTTTTTGGTCTTCTAACTTTAAGATTTTGGAAACATTTTGTTTTTCTTCAGGTGTTGAGGCTTTATATTGTTGAATAAATACATCTATTAATTGAGCCAAGCTTTCATTGGTATAAACTTTAAAACGCCAAGGTTCCGTGTTTTTATGACTTGGCGCCCAATTAGCATTTTCAAGTAATTGATGGATAACAGCCTTTTCTATTTTTTCGCCTGTAAAAGCCGTGGCAAAAATGGATCTTCTGTTTTTTATAGTTTCATGAATGTTCATTTTCTTTTTCTTGTTTTCGAATTGTTAAAACCTAAAACGCCTAAAAGTCCGCGTGTTAGTTCCCTTAAAATTGTGTTTCCAATTTGCCTTACCATTGTGTTTTTCGAAAGTTCTTCTAAGATAGAAGGATCATTTTTCATGGTTTCAGCTGCTTTTTTCTGTTGCGATTTTAATTCACTTTGTACTTCTATATTTTGCGAAGCAACAATTTTAGCGCTTAAAATTTCTTCTGCACTTTTTCGATTAATCGAAACATTGTATTTCTCAGCCAATGCAGAAGCTTCTAGCAATTCAGCAATTTCATCGTCATTTAAAATATCCATTCTACTCATTGGTGCTCTTAACATAGTGGCAACTAGTGGTGTCGGAATTCCTTTTTCGTTCAAAGCAGTTACTAAAGCTTCCCCGATTACTAATTCAGTAATTATTTTGTCGGTTTGATAGAATTTTGATTCAGGATAATTTTCGGAAGCTGATTTGATTGCTTTTCTATCAACTGCTGTAAAAGCACGTAAAGCATGTTGAATTTTTAATCCTAATTGCCCTAAAACCGCATTTGGAATGTCAATCGGATTTTGGGTGCAGAAAAATATACCAACTCCTTTAGATCGAATGAGTTTAATAATAGCTTCGATTTGACTTAATAACGCCTTAGATGATTCATTAAATATGAGATGCGCTTCATCAATAAAAATTACCAATTTGGGTTTTTCAGCATCGCCTTGTTCTGGAAATTCAGCATAAATTTCGGCTAAAAGGCAAAGCATAAATGTTGAAAAAAGTTTGGGTTTATCTTGAATATCAGTTAATCGAATAATATTAATAAAACCTTTGCCCGTAGAATTTAATTGGCATAAATCATCCACTTCAAAACTTGGTTCACCAAAAAACATTTCTGCTCCTTGTTGCTCCAATTCTAAAATGTTTCTTAAAATGGTCGAAATACTAGCTGGAGAAATTTGACCATAATGTTCAGTAAATTCTTGTTTACCTTCATTTCCAGCAAAACGAAGCACTTTTTTCACATCTGCCAAGTCGAGTAGAGGCAATTGTTTATCATCACAGTATTTAAACAAAATGGCCATAACGCTGCTTTGCGTATCGTTTAAGCCTAAAATTTTAGAAAACAAAACTGGTCCAAATTCGCTTACGGTAGCTCTAAGTTTTACACCTTTTTGATGGCTAATTGTCATTAATTCAACTGGCATTCCTCTAAATTGAATTGGCAAATTCATTTTTTGATGCCTTTCTTCAATAATAGCATTTGATTTTCCAGCTTTAGCAATTCCGCTTAAATCGCCTTTTATATCCATCATTAAAACTGGGATGCCATTTTCTGATAATTGTTCGGCTAAAACTTGTAAAGTTTTTGTTTTTCCAGTTCCTGTGGCACCAGCAATTAAACCATGTCGATTAAGGGTTTTAAGAGGTATGTTTACAGCAGCATCTGCGCATACTTCATTGTTTAAAATGCCACAACCTAATTGAATAGATTTTCCTTTAAAATTATAACCCGATTGCATTTCGGCAATAAATTCACTTTTCATTGTTCTCACTTATTGAAGATTCCAAACCTAAAGAATTTTTTAAATAAAAAAACCCGAAGAAAATTCTCCGGGCTTGTGTATATAGGGATGATGAAAACTAGAAAATGATTTTGTATTGAGGAATGATGAACAAGCCCAACTGATAAACCATATTTACGTTACCTGTTTTGGCATTGTAACTTTGGAAAAAGTCGTTTTGACGATTGGTAATGTTTTGACAATCCAAGGCAATTTCTTGGGTAACTTTTTTCCCAACTGTTTTGTAACTAATTTTTGTATCTAATCTTAAATAGTTGCCAAATTGTTTTCCATTTAAATTATTCCAATCATACCATTCTTGTTTTCTGGCTCTTGATTCATCTAGCAAAATATCAGTGTAACGTTGTCCGCCTGTTGTGGTGAATTTCACATCAAAAACTAAGTATTTTTTTGATTTTTTGCTTTCAGCATTTTTATTCAATTCAAACTCTTTTCCAGCTAAAACATTGGCTACATAGTTGCTATTAAAAACAGTATTGCGCTCAATTCCATCACTGCCTTTATATTTCGATTCATATAAAGAAACAGTGCTCATTAAATAAAATCCTTTATTTAAACTTTTTTCGAAAGTAAATTCAATGCCATAATTTTGGCCTGTGCCGCTATTCACTAAGTTTTGCAACGAATCAGGAAATCCAAAAGGGGCTAAACCATAATTTAAACCTGAATAAGCTGATGGAATATTAGAAACCGGAGCATTGAACATGTTTTGATAATAAACTTCAGTTTTGAGTCTTAAACTTTCGTTAAAACGGTGCTCATAACCAATTACAAAATGATGCGATTTTGTAAAACCTAAATCTTTGTTGTGTTGATATTCAACATCATTTTCTTTGGTTTTAGCAAATAAAACATTTAATGGTGCAGAAATGCTGTGTAAACCATAAGCAGCTGAGAAAATATTTTTACTGTTCGCTTTGTAGCTCATTCCAAAACGAGGCTCAACGGCAATTTCATTGTTTAATGAAGTTGAATGAGCATGAATACCTGTGTTAATAGTTAGCTCTTCACTTACCCTATACTGCAAGGCAAAGTAGGGTTGAATGCGATCCATTGTTCCTTTATCATCAAAGTATCTAAAATTAGGTCCTTCGGCTTGTGTAATTTCGCCAAACATGTTAAAGTCGGTAAATGAATATAGTATTCCAGTTTTTAAATTTAATCTGCTTGAAAATTTCTTTTTTACGAAAAAATGTGCTTGATATTTAGTGGTTGTAAATCTTTCTTTGGCAAAAAACACTGGTTTTCTTGTTGAAAAATCAATTGTGTCAACAGTATTGCCGTTTTGAATGTAAGAAGCCGAAAGGGTTAATTTGGCGAAAGTTGAGTTATTAATTAAATAAGTGTTTGAAGCTCCTACAACCCCCATTTTATTTGAGTTGTAAACATCTTGCGTGTTATCATTATAAAAATTAACGTCAGTTGAATCTTCTTTGCTTGCCAAAAGTTCAATCGAACTAACGCCACCAATTCCAAACACCTCAAATGTTCCTAGTTTTTTGGTTGGCATATTTAATTTAAAGGTTAAATCTTGATAGTTTGGCATAGCAGCACCAACGCCAAAATTTACACCAATTAGTTTAAAAAATCCTAAAGTTGAATACCTGTAATTAACTAAATAAGACGAACGGCTTTCTTTAGAAATGGGACCTTCAGCTCCTAATTCGAAACCATTAAAACCAATTTGACCTAAAAATTCATGCTTTTCGTTGTTTCCATTGCGCATTTTTAAGTCAAAAACGCCAGAGGTGGCATTACCATAATCAGGTGAAAACGCCCCAGTCATAAAATCAGAATTGGCTAAAACATTATTATTTAAAATACTTACTGGCCCACCAGTTGAACCAATAAATCCGTAATGATTTGGGTTCGGAATATCTATTCCTTCTAAGCGCCATAGCAATCCTGCGGGCGAATTACCTCTAATTACAATGTTGTTTTGTGAATCGTCAGCTCCTCTAACTCCAGCAAAATTTGCAGCCATTCGCGCTACATCATTTCTTGCTCCAGCATAACGTTGACTTTCTTCTACAGTAAAACTTCTGGTGCTGGTGACAGTTAAGTCATTATTTGTTTGAAATTTATCTTGGGTAGCTGAAATAACTACCTCATTCATTTGGACTAGAGATTCTTCAAGTTCTGCATTTAAAATCAATTCTTTGCCCGGTAATAAATTTAGATTATTGACCACAAAAGGCTCGTAACCCAAAAAGCTAACCTGAAGGCTTACACGTCCTGTTTTTACATTCAGTATTTTGAAAAATCCGTTTACATCGCTTGCTGAACCTTGCGGAGGATTTGTATTTAGTACAATTACATTAGCGCCAGGAATTGGAGATTTTGATTGTTTGTCGATAATTTGCCCTCGAATAGTTCCTGTAAAATCTTGAGCAAAAACGCTAGTTTGGAGGCATAAAAATGCCATTAATAAATAAAAAGTTTTCATGGTTATTTTGAAGTTTTCGGGTTGGCGATTTCCAAACTTTGTGCCAAAATGAAAAAAATGTTAAAATGAAAGAAAATTAAAATTCAAGTATTTGAAAATCAATTTATTTTAAAATCAGTGGATGGTAAAAAAATATTTATCGAACATTCTTTTAAAAAGTATGTTTGACTTTTATGACTTTAGTTTTTAGTTTTTTATATCTTATTTTTCATATAAACTCAGGAAATGAGTTAGTTGTGAATATTAACGGGCTGGAAAGCAATAAAGGCCAAGTTATGGTAGCGCTTTATAACACTGAAAAAGGTTTTCCTGACGTTCAATGGAAAGGTAAAATTACTACTCCAACCAATCAAAAAGCGCAAGTAATATTTTCAGATTTGCCCGAAGGAAATTATGCAGTCTCTTTTTTACACGATGAAAATTTAAATGGTAAAATGGATAAAAATTTGGTAGGATATCCTAAAGAAAATTTTGGATTTTCAAATAATCCAAGTATAAAGTTTGCTGCACCAAAATTTAAAGAATGTCTATTTTTAGTTGGTAGAGGAAAAACTACGATTAGCATTAATTCATTTTTTTAAAATGAATTTGAATTATTTCCACTTGGTTGTTTCTATAAAATGCTGAATATCTTTTTGTATAAAATCTAAAACAGGTTGCAAGGAGTCGCGATTTGGTCTTGAATTAAAATAAAGTGATCCTCGTAAAAAATGTTTGCTACTATCAGTTAAATGAAACTGAATAAACGAAGCTGCATTGCCTTGCAAATCATAATAAATACCATAAACTTTATTACTATCAAGCTGAATTAAGTTTTCACGAATATCATTTGCTTTAACGGTGTGTTTATATACCAAAGTGCGTGATTCTTCACTAAAGTTGTTTAAGTTGTTGTCGATTTTTTTATAGCTAAGGTGAATTCTTGCTTTAAATTTTGGATAATCTATATTTAGCCAACAAGGTTCAGCATTTGGATTATTATCTGCTTTTACAATTGCATGATTGGAATATTGAAAGCTAAAAGGACAATCATTTTCAAAATTTTGATAGGTATTTTCTGGCAAATCGATTCTAAAATATCCCTTTTGTTTAGGTGTATAAACCTCTTCACAAGCATAAAGTAAGCTTAGAAATAAAGTGAAACTAAACCAAATTTTCATTTTCATCTTTGTCAGGTTTTATACTAACTTTTATTTTTTTAATTCTTTTTCTGTCGGCTGCTTCAATTGTAAAAACGTAGTTTTTAAAGTTTATTTTTTGATTTTTTTGTGGAATATGTTCAGCTAATTCTAAAATAAATCCAGCTAAAGTATCAGCATCTCCGCGTTCTTCATCAAAATCATCACCTTCAATTTCAAGTACTTTGTACACATCATTTAAAGGAGTTTTACCTTCAAAAACAAAAGTGTTGTCATCAATCTTTGTGAAAATTATTTCTTCTTCATCAAACTCATCTTTTATATCGCCAACTATTTCTTCAATAATATCCTCAAAAGTTACAATGCCAAGCGAGCCGCCATATTCATCAACAATAATGGCCATGTGAATTTTTTTATCCTGAAATTCTTTTAATAAATCATCTAACTTCATGCTTTCGGGCACAAAAAAGGCAGGGCGAATTAATTTTTGCCATTCAAAATCATCAGATTGATTAATGAAGTTTAATAAATCTTTGATGTATAAAATTCCCACAATTTCGTCAAACTCCTCTTTCTGAACCGGTATTCTAGAATATCCAGCATCTACAATTTGATTGATGAGGTCTGTAAATTTAGTGTCATATTCAAAAGTTACAACGTCCATCCGAGGTTTCATGATTTCTTTCACCTCCATCAAACCAAATTCAACAATTCCTTTCAAAATCTTTTTTTCACTTTCGGTGGTGTTACTATGACTTGTTAATTCCAATACATGCGACAAATCATCTACCGATATATCTTTTGCTTTAGTTTTAAATTTAGTATCAATATTAGCAACCATAAATTCAAGCGCAGCGCTGACTGGCGAAAAAATATTAAATAAAAAATACATTGGAAAAGCTGCAAATTCAGCCAAACTTTTTTTGTGTTTATTGGCATAAACTTTTGGAGTAACTTCCCCAATAAGCAATAAAATAAAAGTTATACCAACTACTTCTATTAAAAATCGAATCAATGTGCTTTCTATTGTATCTAAATAATCGCGCAATTCCATTGTCAATAAGATAATGGTCGCAATATTTACTAAATTATTGGCAATCAATATAGTTGCTAAAAGTTTTTTAGGTTTTGAAAGTAATTTGACAATTAAATCGACTGATTTTGATTTTTCATCTTTTAAAATTTCAATATCGCTTCCAGTAAGCGCAAAAAAAGCAACTTCAGAACCAGAAACAAATGCTGAAATAGTTAATAAAACAACAACTACAGCCAAAGTAAGAATTGATTCGGGCTGTATTAAAAGTAAAAGATTAAAACACTTGGGAATTAAGCTTAAAAAGTAACTGGGGTCTTCCAAAAGGTTGCTTATTGGTTAAACAATTAAAATGGCAAATCGTCATCACCAGATTGGCTCATCGGAGGATTTCCGCCTGTTCCGCTGCTTTGTTCCATTCTAGGAGCTGGGTTAGCAGATGTTGGAGCTTGAGTGTTATTTTCCCCTTCTTTTTTACCCCCCACCATTCTCATTGAATCAGCTACAATATCGGTAGCATATCTCTTTTCACCATTTTGATCCCATGAACGGGTTTTGATTTTTCCTTCTATGTAAACAGTGCTTCCTTTTCTTAAATATTTTTCAGCAATCTCTGCAAGCTCTCTCCAAATAATGATGTTATGCCATTCGGTTTGATCAACTCTATTGCCGCTTTTATCTTTGTATGTTTCGGAAGTTGCTAAAGGAAATTTAACCAATTTAGTGCCGTCAGGCATGGTTTTAGTTTCTGGGTCGCGCCCTAAATTCCCTAGAAGTATTACTTTGTTTACTGACATGTTGGTTGTTTTGACAAAAAAAATTAGATCCTAAAAATAAAGATTGCTTATTAGGATTTGAAATTATTTTGCAAATATAAATCTATTAATCTTGGTACAGCAAAGTTTTTTGTTTCCTCAACTTTAACAATTTTAAAACCATCCATTTTTAAAGTGGTCAAACTATCTATTTGCACTTGATAAAAACTGGTGTAAATGCGCTGATGGGTTAATATATGCTTGCGTTTTTCAACAAAAAAAGGCAGTTTTTGAATTTCTAAATTGAAATTTTCATTGATTATTTTTACTAGAGAAATTTCATCAATTTCTTCTAATGTTTCTATCAAAGGAAGCTCAAAAAGTCCTTTCCAAATGTCATTTTTAATGCGTTGAACTAAAACTCTATTATGGTTTTTATCAATAAAATCTAGGTAATAGAAATACCGATTTTTAGTTTTTACTTTTTTTTCTTTTACAGGTCTTACATCCACAGTTTTGGCTTGAAAAGCCATACAATTAAATTTTAATCCACATGATTCGCAGTTTGGATTTTGAGGTGTGCAAAACAATGCGCCAAATTCCATAATGGCTTGATTGTAATCACCAGGAAATTTTTCTGAAATCAAATCATTGGCTAATTTTTTAAAAACTTTTTTCCCTTCATTCGAATCTATCGGAATATCAATATCAAAAAGACGCGAAATAACACGATAAACATTGCCATCAACAACAGCCGTTTTTTCGTTAAATGCAATAGAGGCAATGGCCGCAGCAGTGTACTCACCAACGCCTTTTAAAGTTAAAATTTCTTGAAATGTATTGGGAAAAATACCTTTTTTAGCGGCTACCATTTTGGCAGCAGCATGCATATTTCTAGCTCTGGAGTAATAGCCCAAACCTTGCCAAAGTTTTAAAACTTGATCTTCTGAAGCATTGGCTAAATCAACTATTGTGGGAAAATTCTCTTTAAATTTTTCAAAATAGGGCAGACCTTGCGCAACTCTAGTTTGTTGAAGAATAACTTCCGAAAGCCAAATGTAATAAGGGTTTTTGTCTTCACGCCATGGCAAATTTCTTTTATTTTGACGAAACCATTGAAGCAAAAACTCAGTAACAAAGCTATTTTCCATTAAAAGTTTTGAAATAAAATTGGGAATTAAATGCATTAAAGTACCAAAGCACTAAAAAGGTTTTGAAAAACGAGCACAAAAAAAATATTTTAATTTAACTGATTAGTTTTTAAAATTTTAAATATAAAACTATATTTGCAGCCCATTTTTTTGGAAAATTGAATTAAGTAATTGAAAATCAAATTATAATACGATGACAAAGGCGGATTTGGTGAATCAGATTGCAGAAAGAACAGGAATTGAAAAAGTTGACGTTCAAACTGCTATTGAATCTTTTATGAAAACTATAAAAGACTCCATGACAAAAGGTGAAAATGTTTATTTGAGAGGCTTCGGAAGCTTCATAGTGAAAACTAGAGCCGAAAAAACCGGAAGAAACATTTCTAAAAACACTACAATTATTATCCCGGCACACAACATTCCTTCATTTAAACCGGCTAAAACCTTTACTGATAGAGTAAAGAAGAATGTTAAACTTGAAAAAACTGCAAAAGCAGTAAGTAAATAATTTGAAATCCCTCAACAAAAAACAGATTTTTCTAGTTCTTGGAGGGATTATTGTTTTCGTTCTTTTATATTTTGCACCTCGAAAAAGAGATGTTTCTCCTGTTGAAACTGTCAAATCAGAGCAAGGGACGGATGAAAATTCATTCCTTACTAACAGTTTTAAAAGTTTAGATACAGTTAATGCTAAAAAGTTTCAATACTTAATAGCTCAGCTAAATTCTGACGGCAGCAAAACAGAAAAGTTATTGTTAATTGATTCAATAATTGGTTTAACTCAATTAGTTAAAAAACCATCTATTGAAGCAGTTTTTTTAGATAAAAAAGCTCAATTAACTGATAGCATTAATGATTTTGCAAAAGCAGCGGATGCCTATTTTTTTGCTGTTCGGTTTTTGCCTGAAGGCGAAAGAGCTTTCTTTTACAATAAAGCAATAAGCCTTTATACAAAAGTAGTTGAAGCTGAACCTTTAAATTTTGAGGCTAAAAATAATCTAGCAGTTTGCTATGTTGAAGGCAGCAGCAATCCCATGCAAGGTATAGGTTTGCTTAGAGAAGTGTTAGAGGTTGATTCAAACAACATTAATGCCTATTTAAATTTAGGTTACTTTGCTGTAAAATCTGGACAATACGAAAAAGCGGTTGAACGCTTTGAAAAAGTATTAAAAATAGATCCAAATTATACACAAGCTTACATTTATTTGGGTGATGTTTTCGAAACAAAAAAAGATTTTGCGAAAGCAATAACATATTACGAGAAATATAAAGCCACATTGAATGATGAGGCCACTATTTCAGAAATTGACAAGTACATATTAAGTTTAAAACAAAAAAACATTTAATTATGCCAAGCGGAAAAAAAAGAAAAAGACATAAAATGGCAACGCACAAGCGTAAAAAAAGACTAAGAAAAAACAGACATAAGAAAAAGAAATAATTTTCTTTTCTAGTTTAATTTTTCATAGAAAAATTTACGTTTAAAATTTATTCAAGAGACCCTGTTTTGAAAAAAGCAGGGCTTACGTCATTTTATTAATAGCAATCACCGTGAATTATGAGTTAATCATAAATTTAAATCCTGGTGAGGTACTAATAGCTTTATTGCGTGATAAAAAACTGATTGAACTGCACCGTGAAAAAGGAACGGCTGAGTTTGGTGTTGGTGATATTTATCTAGGAAGAGTTAAAAAAGTAATGCAGGGTTTAAACGCAGCATTTGTTGATGTAGGGCACGAAAAAGATGCTTTTCTGCACTACCTTGACTTAGGGCCTCAGGTGAAATCGTTGCTAAAGTACACTGAAGGAGTTCGCTCAGGAAAACTAAACGCATCTGGTTTAATGTATTTTAAACCGGAGAATGATATCGAAAAAAGCGGTAAAATCAGCGATGTTTTAAAATCAGGAAGCGATATTTTAATTCAGGTTGCTAAAGAACCTATTTCATCAAAAGGACCAAGAATAAGCTCAGAAATATCAATTGCTGGAAGATACATTGTATTAGTTCCATTTTCTGAAAGGGTTTCGGTTTCTCAAAAAATCAAAAACCAAAAAGAAAAAAATAGACTAAAAGATTTGATGCTCGACATTAAACCCAAAAATTTTGGAGTTATTGTTAGAACCGTGGCCGAAAACCGCGATGTAGCCGAACTTGAAGCCGATTTAAAGGATTTAATGAAAAGATGGGAAACCATTTTTGAACAATTAAAAGTATCTGAACCACCCATCAGAATTTTGAGTGAATTAGATCGTACTTCAGCATTTTTAAGAGATATGCTGAACGATACTTACAGTGCCATTATTACCAATGACACTAAAATTTACAACGAAACAAAAAGTTTTATTGTTGGAATTGCGCCTGACAAAGAAGATATTGTGAAATTACATACTGGAAAAGTTTCTCTTTTTCAGCAATATGATTTAGACAAACAGATAAAAGCATTGTTTAGCAGAACAGTTAACATGAAAAGTGGGGCTTATCTGATAATTGAAAAAACAGAAGCGCTTCATGTTATTGATGTGAACAGCGGAAACAGAGCTAAATCTGATAAAAGTCAGGAACAAAATGCCCTTGAAACCAATTTAGAAGCAGCAGAAGAAATTGCGCGTCAATTGAGATTAAGAGACATGGGCGGTATTGTAGTCATTGATTTTATTGATATGACCAATGCTGATAATAAAAAAGTATTGTTCAATAAATTGAGAGATGAAATGGCTGGCGATAAAGCCAAACATACCATTTTGCCTCCAACAAAATTTGGATTGGTACAAATTACCCGCGAACGTGTACGACCAGAAGTGGAAGTTAAAACCACTGAAAAATGTCCAGTTTGTGATGGAACAGGTGAAGCAGAAGCTAGTATTTTGTTAGCCGATGAAATTGAAAACAATGTGAAATTTGTTTTAAAAGAAAGCAATTCTGCAGGAATTTCAATCAAAGCACATCCTTATGTGGCAGCTTTTTTAAGTCAAGGATTTTTGAAATCGAAACAATGGAAATGGTTTTTTGAATTTAAAAAATGGGTTAAAATTCAAGGCGACACGTCTTGCAATTTTTTAGAATATCATTTATACAATAAAAATGGAGATGAAATAATTCTCTAAATAAAATAAAAGCCGTCAAATTTTGACGGCTTTTTTATTGCTTTTAAATTTTATAGTTTTTAAAAGTTTAACCCAATTACAGCTTGCCAAACTTCGCGAGCATTAAAATTTGTTTCAATTAAACTATTCCATGTATTGTCAGAAAATGTAGTTTCTATTTTTTCAGTGTAATCAAGTCGGCAATAATTTAATTGAATAAAAACTTTTTTTCGTTTGTTCAAAGTATTAGAAATTCCAACAGAAAATCGGCCATAGCGTCCATTTTGATAACTGTAGTTGTTTGTAAAACCATTACGATTGTAGCTTGCGCCATTGTCGAGAAAAGTAGTCGTTATTCCATAAGCAACTTCAATATATGGTCTATTTTCCTTTTTTGTGAAATAAGATTTTAAGCTTAAAAATATAGGAACAGCCAGCAATTTATCACCATTTAAATTTTTTGCTTCGTTTTTCTTGGATGTTGTGCCAAATGTATTTGCACCAAAGCCAATACCAATATTGGAATTAATAAATTTATGGAAGCCAAAACCTCCATTTACGGTTAAAGTTTGACGATTTTGAAGATCATAATAATCGTTTACGGCCAAATAAATGCTAAGTGGAGCAGGTTTGAGACTATCTTTTTGAGCAAAAGATGAAAAGCTGATGCTGAAAGCAAGCATTAAAAAAGCGAAAAATGAGAGGTGTATTTTCATTGTTAAAAATTTAAACCAATAACTCCTTGCCAAACATCTACATTTCTTCTAATGTTGTAAGCTCCTTTATAATCGACAAATCTTTTGCCATCAGCATCTGTTCCTAGATAGCTTTTCACAACGTCTTCACCATAATCAAGCTTTACATAATTTATCTGAAAAATCATATTAAGTTTATTGCTTAATTTTTTCACAATTCCGAAAGATAAACGGCCATAAGTCCCACCTGAATACTTCACACTATTTTCATAATTACCACTTTGAATAAATTCGTTTTTGTTGAATGCCAATATGTTGGCACCATAAGCCAATTCAAAATAGGGTTTTAGACGATATTCATAGAAACTGGATTTAAAAATCAAATAGAGTGGGAGCATATTTATTTTGTTCCCAACTTCAAATTGGCTCAAATCTTCTCTTTTGGCGGCAGAAAAGGTAGATAAGCCTAAACCAATAGATATTCCATTTTTGAAATTTCGGTAAATGTTGATACCAATATTTGCACTAATACGGCTTGAATTATCAATTTGTGTTTGATCATTAAATGAAATGAAAACTGATCGATCAATCTCTTTTATTGAATCTTGCGCTGTTTGACTAAATAGTCGGGGAATTGCAACCAAAAAGAGAATGAGATAAATAACGTATTGCTTTTTCATAGTAAAGGTTTTTACATTTATTGATGCTTAAACTGATACAATATGAAAAATATTATTTAGAGTTGCAAAAAATTAACAAAAGTCATTAAATTTTCACGTTACTCATTCCGCCATCTATTTTTATAACTTGACCTGTAATCCAAGAACTATTTTCACTTATTAAAAAAGCTACCAATTGGGCAATTTCATTGGAGTTTCCTATTCTTTGTAATGGATGTCTTTTATTTCCAGCTTCTAATTTTTCAGGTGTATTCAACAGCTTTTCTGCTAAAGAAGTATTGGTTAGAGAAGGTGCTATAACATTAGCTCTTATTTTTGGGGCTAATTCAGCAGCGAGCGATTTTATAAGTCCTTCAACTGCTGCTTTGCTTGCCGCAACTGAAGCATGAAAACTCATGCCTAATTGAACTGCAACAGTGCTAAAGGCTATAATAGAAGCAGATTCTGATTTTTTTAAACTTGGCAAACAAGCTTGTACTGCTTTAACAAGACCTAATACATTTACATCAAAATCATTTTTAAAGTCATTTTCCGTCAACCTATGAAATGGTTTAAGATTGATAGTTCCCGGACAATAAATTAACGCATCAATAATTTCAGGTAATTGCCCATCTGAAAATCCATTTTGACTATCAAAAGTTATAACATTTACATTTTGATGATAGGTAAATTTTGAAATATCGCGAGAAGTAGCATAAATTGTATATTCATTTTTATCTTGAAGTATTTCTTTTAAACTCGCTCCAATACCTGAAGTTGCGCCAACTATAACTATATTTTTCATCATTTATTAGATTTTAATTTTTCAATTTCATCGGCAATTTTTTCAGCCTCGGCTCTTAGTTTGTCGCTTGCTGCTCTGTCGCTATGTGAAAGTTTAAAGCTTTTCTCAAGCATTTCTGCGTATTGCTTTTGTAAATCCTTTAATGGATCTTTTTTAAAGAAATTGAACATAATTTTTGTTTCAAACTAGACAATTGATTTTAAAGTTGGTTTAAATTTTCATGATAAAAAGCTGCTTGTTCTAAAATTTTTGACTTTTCTTCTGGTAATGTTTTCCCCCAAATGTTATACATCATACCAATGCGTGGATTGTTTTTGAGTTTAGATTCATGTCTATCATAAAAATCCCAGTAAAAACTATTAAAAGGACATGCTTTTTCACCATATTTTTTGGATTTATTATAAAAACATTTTTCACAATAATTGCTCATTTTATCAATGTAATTGGCTGAAGAAACATAAGGTTTTGAGCCAACAATTCCTCCATCGGCAAATTGACTCATCCCGCGTGTATTGGTAATTTCTACCCATTGCAAAGCATCCATGTAAATTCCTAGATACCATTCATCTACTTCATCAGGATGAATGCCTGCTAAAAGCATAAAATTGCCCGTAACCATTAATCTTTGAATGTGGTGTGCATAAGCAAAAGATAAACTTTGTTTCACAGCATGTTTTACACAGTTCATTTTGGTGTTACCTGTCCAAAAATATTCGGGAAGTTTTTGTTGATGATTGAAAAAATTGAGCTTTTCATATTCAGGCATTTTTGCCCAATAAATTCCTCTCATGTATTCGCGCCAGCCCAAAATTTGTCGAACAAAACCTTCAATTTGTGCGATAGAAATTTCAATTTTGTTGTTTTCCCAAGCTTTTACCGCTGCATCAATTACTTCTTTTGGAGAAATTAATTTAATATTTAACACAAATGAAAGTCGAGAATGAAAAACCGACCAATGCTCAGTGTGCATTGCATCCTCATAAGTTCCAAAAAATGGCAATAAATAATCGCAAAAATAATTTAGTAGTTCAATTGCTTCATTTCGGCTAGTAGGCCACATAAAATTTTTGGCATCAATTGTCCCGATTGTTTTTATGCCCATTTCAGTAATCATGTTTACAATTTCTGTGGCATCATAATTAAAAGTTAAAGCTGAAGGAATACTTATATTTTTGGGTAGTTTTTTGCGATTGTCCGCATCAAAATTCCATTGTCCTCCAATTGGTTTATCGCCTTCCATAAGAATGTTGTGTTTTTTTCTCATGTATCGATAAAAGTTTTCCATCAAGAAATTTTTTTTGTCTTGAAAAAATATTTTTAGCTCATTTCTTTGGGTAAAAAAGTGTTCGGAGTCGAGGAATTCAATAGGACAGTGTATTTTTGACACAATTTTATTTAACTGATAATCAACTCGATATTCATCTGGATACAAAAATTCTATTTTGTCGAAACCATTCTTTTCAAATATTGTTTCTATATTGGTTTTGAAGTTTTCATGGTTATGGGCATCATTTAGTTTTATATAGAACAAATGGTGCCCTTTTTTTTGTAATAAATCAGCAAAATTTCGCATAGGAGCAAAAAAACCAACTAATTTTTGGATATGATGTTTAACATAAGTTGATTCTTCTAATGTTTCCATCATTAAATATGTAACATCCGAATTTATTTCTTTAAACCAAGAGTGATTAATGTTTAATTGATCACCTAAAATAACCCGAAGTGTTTTTTTGCTTTTTGGCATTTTATATTCTTTTATAGCTCTCAAGAACAAAATCAGGAATAATTAGTTCTGTTCTTGAATTTAATCATGAGAATTAGATAATGAAAGTTTATCGTTTAGAAACAGTTCAAAAAATTCCAATTAGTTTGGATGCAGCATGGGATTTTTTCTCAAAACCTAGCAATTTAAAAACCATAACGCCTGATTATATGGGTTTTATTATCAAAACCGATGTTAATGGGCATATGTATGCCGGGCAGATAATAAACTATACAGTTACGCCTGTTTTAGGTATTCCTATGAGTTGGACAACAGAAATTACTCATGTAGAAGATAAGAAATACTTTGTAGATGAGCAGCGTTTTGGCCCTTATGCTTTTTGGCATCATAAACATTTTTTTAAAGCTATTGATGGTGGGGTTGAAATGATTGACATTGTAGATTATGCCATTCCTTTTGGGCCTTTAGGTTGGATAGCTAATAGCATTCTTGTGAAATCAAAACTGAAGGAGATTTTTGATTACCGTTTTAAAAAGGTAGAGGGGCTATTTGGAAAAATGAGCTGATTTATTCTCTATTTTTTGAATCTATACAAATAGTTACAGGTCCATCATTAATTAAAGAGATTTTCATATCAGCTCCGAAAATTCCGGTTTCTATTTTTTTACCTATTTCTTGTGAAATGGTTTGGATAAATTTTTCGTAAAGTGGAATAGCTTTTTCAGGTCTTGCGGATTGAATATAACTTGGGCGATTTCCTTTTTTGGTGCTTGCAAACAGTGTAAATTGAGAAATGAGTAAAATATTTCCGTTGGTTTCTTTTACAGAAAGGTTCATTAAACCATTTTCATCAGCAAAAATCCGAAGATTAGCAATTTTGCTACAAAGCCAATTAATGTCATTTTCATCATCATTGTTTTCAATTCCCAAAAGAATTAACAAACCATTTTCAATTTGGCCATTTATTTTGCCTTCAATTTTTACCGAGGCTTCAGAAACTCTTTGAATTACAACGCGCATGCTATTTATTCATAATGTTTTCTTACTACTTCTTCGCTGGTAATCATATTGATGTAATTGGTGTATCTAAAATCTGCTAAAATGCCTTCATCCCAAGCCTTTCTGACAGCACAACCTGGTTCGGTTACATGAATACAATTATTAAATCGACAATTGTCTAAATGCCTTTTAATGTCAGGGAAAAAATGCCCCATTTCATATTTATCAAAATCAACCAAACCAAATTCTTTAATGCCAGGCGTGTCGATAATAAAACCGCCAAAACTTAAAGGCAACATTTCAGCAAAAGTGGTTGTGTGCGTCCCTTTTTGGTGATATTCAGATATTTCGCCTATTCGCAAATCTAAATTAGGTTCAATAGTATTTACCAATGTTGATTTACCAACTCCTGAATGACCAGTAATTAAACTCACTTTGTCTTTCAATAATTCCTTAAATTCAATTAATCCAAGACCTGATTCGGCCGATGTTTCTAGCATTTGATAACCACAATCGGCATAAACTTTTTTAAGATTTTCTAAATCTAATAGGTCAGATTTTTCAAACATATCTAACTTATTAAAAACAATAACTGGCTTTATGTTGTAAGCTTCGGCTGTAACTAAAAAACGGTCAATAAATCCAGTTGAAGTTCTTGGTGAAAATAATGTTGCCACCAAAATTGCTTGGTCTAAATTAGAAGCAATAATGTGTGCATTTCTATTAAGCTTTGTCCCTTGCCTGATGATGTAATTTTTACGTTGTTCAATTTCCGAAATAATTCCATAACCTTGTTCAGCATCAAGCTCAAAGCCTACTTTGTCGCCAACAGTAACAGGATTGGTTGTTTTTAACTCCTTTATGCGAAACAATCCTTTAAGTTTACAATTAAATAAACTCCCGTTTTCAGCCAAAACAGTATATGAACTTCCCACTGATTTTATTACAACACCTTTCATCGTGCGGCAAATATAAATTTTTACTCAGCATTTATTTTAGCAAAATCTGGGTTTAAATTTTTTAAAGAATGAAATCCATCATGCCAATAATTTTGTAGATGTTTGATAAGTATTAATTTCACGAAAAATTATTTCGATAGATGTATAAATATTTTTTAATAGCAACATTGAGCTCTTCGCTTTTTTCAGCCTGTTATTATGACAATGAAGAAACACTTTATCCAAAGACTGAATTACCTGCTGATTGTGATACAACTTCATTAACATATAATGGAAAAATAAAGGGAATCATCAATCAAAATTGCGCTTATGCAGGATGTCATTTAAATGGTCAAAGTCCTGATTTGTCTAACTATGATAACGTTGTGGCAAGCATTGAAAGAGTTAAAATTAGAGCAATTGATCAAAAGTCTATGCCTCCATCAAATGCTTCAAGTACGCCTAATAATTGTGAAATTTCTCTTTTAAAAACTTGGATAGAAAAAGGAATGCCCAATTAATGGCACATTAAATGCTTAACAAATTCCCTAAAACACAAACAAAATGAAAAAATTAATTTTATCAATCCTTGCCCTTGCAGCATTTAATGTTTTTGCTCAAGACGTTTATTTAACAAAAGCCGGAAACATTCGCTTTTTTTCTTCAACACCTTTAGAAGATATTGAAGGAAAAAGTAAAGACGCGGTTTCAGCGCTTAACACCAAAACAGGAGAAATAGTTGCTCAAATACAAATCAAAAGTTTCCGTTTCGAAAAGTCGTTAATGGAAGAACATTTTAATGAAAACTACATGGAATCTGAAAAGTTTCCTAAAGCTGTTTTAAAAGCAAAAATTTTAGATTTGGAAAAATACGATTTTAGTAAAGATGGTGAGCAAAAAGTAGTTTTTGAAGGAGATTTAACCATTCATGGAGTTACTAAAAAAGTGAAACTAGAAGGAACAATTAAAAAATCTGGAAAAAATGTTCAAGCTAAATCTGTTTTTAAAGTGAAATTAGCTGATTACAATATTAAAGTGCCTTCAGTTGTTACCAAAAATATTGCTGAAGACATTGAAGTAACTGTTGATTTTCCCTATGAATTAAAAATATAATTTCCTTAAAAAATGTTTAAACGATTAGTATTATCTGCCTTAATTTTTGGTTTCGCTGTTTCGATTTCAAATGCTCAAGATGATTTATTGGATTTGATTGAAAAAGAAGACAACGAAAAAAATAAAGACAAAAGAGATTATGCATCAGCTGCATTTAAGACCAATTTAGCAGTTACAAGCCAATCGATTGAAAATGTTGCCAGTGGTGTTTTAAGTTTTAGAATTTCGCACAGATTTGGCACCATAAGCGATGGACTTTATGATTTATTTGGGTTAGATAATTCTGACATCCGTTTTGCATTTGATTATGGAATTAATGACTGGCTTCAAGTTGGAGTAGGGCGTAGTTCGTTCGAAAAATTGTATGATGGAAATTTAAAAGCTAAAATTTTGCGTCAGCAAAAGGGAAAACAAAACATTCCTATTAGTATAGTTTATTATACTAGTGCGGCTGTAAATACATTAAAATGGGCTGATCCGAATAGGGAAAATTTCCCAAGTGCTCGTTGGACTTATTGCCATCAATTATTAATTGGTAGAAAATTCAGTGAATCGTTTTCAGCACAAATTTCACCCACTGTAATTCATAGAAATTTGGTCCCAACTACTAAAGATGCCAATGATGTTTTTGCAATGGGTGGAGCTATCAGACAAAAATTAACAAAAAGACTAGCTGTAAATATTGAGTATTTCCACCGTCTGGATACTTATAATGAAAAACAATTTAAAAATCCTCTATCATTTTGTTTTGATATAGAAACTGGAGGTCACGTTTTTCAATTAATATTTTCCAATGCTCGATCAATGGTTGAAAAAGGTTTAATTACCGAAACTACTGGTGATATTGGTCAAGGTGATATTTATTTTGGATTCAATCTTTCACGAGTTTTCACTGTGGTTGATAAAACTAAAAAAATGTAATCTATTGTGTTAATATTTATAAAACGGGTTTTGGTTAATTCTAAAACCCGTTTTTTTATGAATAATACCTAGTTTTAGGCATTGACCAACATAAAAATTCAGCTTAGGTTTGCGCCATGCAAGAACTAAGTTATTGGGAAAGACTCAAAATTAAGTGGGATTTAAAAAGCGATTGGTCTTTAGTCAAAATTTTTTGTGTTTTTGCCATTACGGGAACCAGCTCTGCTAAGATTGGTGCTGTTATTGAAACTGCATTTTTACCCAATTTAGACAAAACAAGTATTGTGGGCTTATTGCTTTATATTTTATTGGTTACCATAATTTATCAGCCTTTATTGCTTTTTGTAGCCTTTATTTTTGGCGAATTTGATTTTTTTAAGAAGAAATTTGTTCGAATTTTTAAACGAAAAAAAGAAGTTTGAAGCTTATTGATGAAATATTAAAATTGCCCTTAAGTGTTAGACTTTTATTTTCACTACTAATTTTAATTATTTCAGCTCAACTAAAGTTAGATATTGGGTTAATAGTTCCATTTACACTTCAAACTTTTGTTATTTGCCTCATTATTTATTGGTTTAATTTTTGGCCATCTATTTTAATTATATCTTCTTACATTGTTTTGGCAACAATTGGTGTTCCAGTTTTGTCAGGGTGGAATACTTTAAATGAAAACAACTTATTTAGTTCAGGAGGTTTTTTATTAGGGTTTTTACTTACAACTGCTCTTATGGGCTTACTGAAAAGTAGCTTTAATTTTAAAAAATTCTTTTCAATTTTACTTTTCGCTTTTTTTATTCATTTAGTAATTTTATTAATTGGAACTTTTGCCTTTTATTCTTTTGATAATGGTTTAAATACTGTTTTTAAAACTTTTGTTTATTTAATTCCAGGAGTGTTATTTAAGTCATTCTTGTTTTCTTTCTTAATATACTCTTTTAGAAAGACTTAGGCTTTTATATCACAGAAATAAACCTAATTTAAAAAAATCCTATTCGTTAAAGTAGTTTTTATTACCGATAAAAGAATTCGTTTATCAGCTGTTAAACGCTGCTAAAGGGATTTCTTATTTGAGCTTTATGTAAATTTAATCAACAAACCAATTAAAAATTTAATAATCATTAAAAATTTCGAGAATGAAAAAAAACAAATTCTATTTAAAATTGGCTCAAAATTATTCCTTTTTTGACGCTTTAAAATCAATTAAATATTCAAAATTTTTATTGTTTTTAGCGTCAATTTTAGGCTTTTTTGTTTCTAATGCACAAATCTATACACTAAGCACCCAACCCTATGCGACCTATGTTTCGAACAATGGGGTTACGGGAAACTCTTGTGTTACTTTCGCTGTACAAAATACAAACTCAGGTCCTATTGTTATGAAAGGATTTGGCTATTATTTTCAAACCTCTAGCAATGGAGCCACAATTAAGCTTTGGTATAATCCAACATCACTTGGTGGACCTGCTACTGTAACAACGGCAAATAATTGGTCATTAATTGATTCTGTAATGAGTCTTCCAGTAACAGTTGAAGGTTACACAACAGTTTTTAATAACAATTTAAATTTTATTATACCTGGTAATACGACATATCGTTTTGCTGTTCAATCTTCTTCCAACATTAGATATAGCGGAACTGGATCCGCTATCGGAAGCACGCCTGCACCCAATACTATTTCTACGAATGGTGTAAGTCTTTTCACTGGTGATTACCAAATTGGTGGAACAGTTGGATATGGTGGAGCTTTTCCAACCCCACCCAACCAATTTAGAGCTTTTTTGGGCTGGGTAGATTGGGAATTTTCTGGACCTTGCACATCACCTCCTATTGCTGGGACAACAACAGCTTCAAGCAATATAGTTTGTAATGGTGCAAATGTATCGCTCGGACTTTCAGGCGCTTCTTCAGGCACTGGTCAAAGCTACCAATGGCAGTCTGGTCCATCAGCAACTGGTCCTTGGACAAATATTGTTGGCGATACTGCATCAACTAATACAGAAGTAGTAACTGCCCCAACTTATTATCAATGTATAGTAACTTGCAGTGGACAAAGTTCTACATCAACCCCAGTATTTGTTGGAGTTAATCCAAATTTACCAGCGGGAACATATACAA
>Ga0209278_1000141_pt1 | contig 96448 bp, 92 predicted proteins | sample JI81BgreenDNA_FD_187504 | JGI IMG/M metagenome (GOLD analysis project Ga0209278, IMG submission 187504) | Wastewater effluent complex algal communities from Wisconsin, to seasonally profile nutrient transformation and Carbon sequestration -... | ecosystem: Engineered > WWTP > Effluent > Algae... | reverse complement strand
AGGCCGCCTGACCATCCCGCCCAACCGCCGTTCCACGCTGATGGCGGACACTTCGGCTACGATTTGACTGTCACTCAGGACACCCGCGCAAGGTGTCCGCCATCGCATGGAACGCTGTCCGCGATGGCAATGGAATCACTGTCCGCCATCAGTGGAATGCGCATTAATCAATATTGATCTAAAAAACGGGGTCTTCCAAGCTGACACTCCAGCGGAACAAGAGCTTGGCCTGAGGATTCTGGAAGCAATGGGCAAAGCCCAAACCACCCAGTCAACCATCCCACAGGCATTGCTAAGCGCGTCTACATCGCCTCTTTCTGCTCAGAAGGTGTCTACCTATGATGAGGTGGTTAAAGACTTTTTGGCTGAAGTCACACCAACACTGAAAGCCACAACAGTCTATAAGTACAAGAAGACGTTTGAATTCTTCAAGAATTACTTCTCAAATGTGGACATCAACTCCTACACCAAGGAAGACGTCAAGACGTTCAAAAATAAGATGCTTGCAGAAGGAAAGGCACCTCACACTATCAATGGTTTTCTTGGGTGCTTGAGGGCAATGTTTGAATATGCCATCAAAAATGGACTCAGGACTGAGCAAGTCAATCCAGTTGACGGCATGTACATCAAGAACAGTAAAAAGCAGCTTAAGTCACGAGATCAATTCTATGAAGATGACTTGAGCGAGATTTTTGACTGGAAGAATTATAAAACTTACGCCACAAAGCCAGACTATTTTTGGGGTCCTCTGATCTGCTTGTACACAGGGATGAGACCAGAAGAGATCACCACTCTTGAAGTGAAAAACATCAGGCAGGATGATGGAATTCACTTTTTTCAAGTTAAGGACGCAAAAACCCAAGCAGGCGTTCGATCCATTCCAATTCACTCCGCACTTATCAAGCTGGGTTTATTCGACTACATTGACAAGATTAAAGAAAAAGAAAAGCTATTCTGGTATTTGAAGAATGGCCACAATGGAACGAAGAAAAACTTGTCCCGCAGGTTCTCGGAATATCTCACTACCGTTGGAGTCAAGCAAGATGACAATTGCTTCTACTCTCTCAGGCATACGGTGATCACAAGACTTGTTGCCAGGAATGTGAACAACTCAACAATCTATGTCCTGTCTGGGCATGTGAGTGACAAGTCTGCGCATTACAACTATCTCCATGAAGTGCCCATGAAGGTACTGAAAGAAGCGATTGAAACACTTGACTGGCACGAGAGGATCGACCTCAGCAGCTTCAATCACTTGAGTTCTTTCACTGTGTTTGAATAGAACCGTGATGATGGCAACACTTGGTCTGGTGATCACAGGCACAAGCTCAACTGGGTCTTTTATGAAATCAAAGCCGGTGAAGACATTGAGAACTACAAGGCAGACTGATTTGCCTAACGATTGAAAGAGCCACCCTTGGGTGGCATTTTTCATCAATTATGCAAGACCGAGTTTAAGACACGGGCAGACCCAGCTAATGTCCAACTTCAACGTAACCAAGGTATACAGCAGGCCGGCCGAGTCCAAGAGACCATACCCATCTGGGTACAAGCGTAGAATGAGAAGCCTTTCAACTACGCAAAGGTACTCAAGTGGCGACAGATCCAAAGCTTCTGGAAGCAGCCAGGAAGGTCACAGCACACCGCGCCAAGGTGGTTATAGATCACATCATCAAGCACGGATACATAACAACCGAAGACCTCAAGGACACCTACGGCTACAACCACCCACCAAGAGCCGCCGGAGATGTTCGTGACCAAGGGATACCACTCGACACCTTTAAAGTTAAAGGTAAGGACGGCAGATCGATCGGCGCTTATCGATTCGGCGATCCATCCCAAATTGAAGATGGAAAGCTAGGTGGCCGCAAAATACTATCGAAGCAACTCAAGAAATTACTTGTTGAAAAGTACGGCGCAAAATGCTCCATAAGTTCCGAACGATACGACGAGCTACATTTACAAATTGATCATCGAATCCCTTACAGAATTTCCGGCGATTCGGTGGAGACTGAAAGAAATATTGACGATTTCATGCTGCTTTCAGGTGCTGCGCAAAGGCAAAAGTCTTGGGCTTGCGAACACTGCGATAATTTTATCACCATAAAAAAGCCTGAAGTCTGCGAACAGTGCTATTGGGCTTATCCAGAAAAATACACGCACATAGGGATGAAGCAAGAAAGACGTGTAGATTTGGTCTTTACCGGAAAAGAATTAGAAAAGCACGAGAAGCTTGAAAAGATCGCCGCACAAAACAAAACTACGATCCAAGAAGAAATCAAGAAACTGATCTAACTAAATCAATCTCACTAGCCTCCAAGCAATTCAAGCTGGAGGCTTTTGTTTTTTGGAGCCAAACCATTGCTCTTTGCAACCAATGAAGGAGACAAATAAAGTGACTCAATGGTCACGTCATCCCGCCCCAGCAGAGTCGCCTGACTTGACCTACCAGCATTAAGCCCCACTCTTTGCAAGTTCAAAAATTTAGGAAGCTCAGTTCCATAAGTCCTATCGCCACAAGTTCCATCAAAGCTCAGCATATATGGTACGTTCCTGCGGTTCAGGCTCTCAAGCTCTTGGATTAACTCATCTAAATTTAAAAGATGAGCATAGCGCGGGTCTCGTTTTCCGCTTGTACCCTGCCAAGGTGGGTCCATATAAACCAAATCATCAGGAGTTGCATTAGCTATGGCCTCCCTAAAGTCTCCACCGAAAATTCGGATGCGCCCCTTCAACAAAGTAGACATTAACTCAGCCTCTTTTTTAAGTTTTTCTGGCTTGAGTCCAAGACGTCGATTGTCTGGCCCTTGATTAAAATCACCAGAACCGTTAAAACGTACAGCATTTTTTACACAGCGCGCCACAAGATAGAGCAAGGCCGACGGCGATTTTGTCCGATTAAAATCCGTCCGCACTTTACGATAATAAGCAGCAGGATCACTTAATTGTTCTTGCCAATGAGCCTCATACTCTTTCGCAAGCCTTTCTGGATCGTCAATAATCAATCTCCAAAGATCCGCGAGCGATTCAAGCTTATCAGCAACGACAAACTGTTTCGCTTTATTGTTCGCAGCAGCAGCAAGCGTAATTGCACCCGAGCCTACGAAGGGCTCATAGAGGGTATCAACCTTAAAGTCCATGAAGGACAGTATGTCCTCAGCTAGCTTTCTCTTGCTTCCTTGATAGGGAATGACGTGTGGAGCCTTTTTCACTTTTTTCCCTTTGCAGTAACGTGCAACGCGTAAACCGCAGTGTTCCGCTCCTTGTGAACAACAAAAAGCGGAGCCTCGCCTTTAATAACGCGCCGCCTCTCTCTTCGATAAATGATTGAATAAAGCGAATTGACTGGAGTTTTACCAGTGAAAGCGCCATCGTTTAGTTTTTCAATTTCTGCGACCACCTCAGACAAGCTAAGAGGTTTTCTTTGTTTCTTGAGCACTTCTACCATCAGAGCCTCAAGGTCACTCGTTTGTCTGTTCCACGTCATAGGGCACCTCAGTTGCAAGCATGCCCACGCATGCTAACACAGAAACCGGCTTTCCACAACCAGATCATTCTTTTGATTTGAGTGAGTCGTCGTGCCGCTGTCCCAAACCACTTTGTCCACTTACACCGTTACTCTGTAGAGTTTTGAGAGGGAAGTAACACTTCGGGCACGCTTGGAACACCAACTTCGACAGCTCTATTCTTCAAATGAAACTTCGTGTATGAGCGGATCAGCCCATTCACGGTGAAAGTTTTCTGATATTTTTCGCCCAAAACAGTCTGAATGGTCTTCCATCCGACACCAAGCCTCAGCATTTCTTCAATAGTTGAAAAATCTGCCGCCCACTCCACAGGCTTGACTTTCCCCTCCAATATCAAAGCCTTCTCAATCAGTTTTTTGTCTACCTTCATATTCACCTCCTTTGACTTCAGCTTAACGATCAAAAAGGCAAAGTCAACGTCTGGTATGCCCACACCTTCCTGACTTAGTCATTTCTCCACCACCCTCTTCTTGGCCAGGATTGTTCTAAATTCGGGGAATTAGCAGCTAAGCACCATACTTCCAATTTAAATTTGGAGCGTTTTTGTAATCCCTCCCCCCTGCTTTGCCTATGAAACCGCACGTCATACATACTGTTGACATGTGTTTTTAATGCGCTATTCTAAAAAGAAAGGGGGCAACGATGATCGAAAAACACAAAGCCAAAACTATCAGAGGTATTAGCAAAAAGGCATGGATTGAGTTTGAGGAACTCAGAAAGTACCTCAAATTAAATCAGGGAGACACCTTCGAAAAAGTGATTGAAGTCGCACAGAAACAGATTGCAGGTGCCAAGTCAATCAGCGAAATCAGATATGAGCGGGTGGCTGAACTTGAAGAACAAGTCTTCAATTTAGACAGCATGATTCAATCCCTTCAGTCTGAATTTTTGAAGCAAAGAGCACTGGCTGAAGAATTTGCGAAAGACGCAGAAAAGAGAATTGAAGAACTCAATGAGAGAGCCACAAGACACAGCAAGAAAATTCAGGCCATCTCAACTGAAATTGAAACAATTAAAAAGCCGAAATCTCTCTTCCAAAAGACTGGGCTTGGGGTGTGACTCTTGTACAACTTCATCAAGACCGCTGATGACGGTGTAACGAAATATCTGACAGATGCCGAGTCAGAACACCGCTCTTCGACCAATCGAAGACTGAAGCCACTTGATGTGATGAGCAGTGAGATGAAAGCCATCTCACTCAACCCAGCAGACAAGCAAGACTTCGAGCGTTACCTACGCCTGGAAGACAACCACGAGGAAGCCAAGGCCACTGGGAAGCTTGCCGAAAAGCTCAAGCTGAAGTACTCCCATGACCTGTTCGTCAAGATGACCAATGGTCGCTATGCAGACGGCAAATCAGTGCTCAGGAAGTCCGAGAAGAAGCAGCTTGGCTACTCTGGGGCACTGGCTATGAGCAAGTCCATCTCCATGCTCTATGCCATCTCTGACAGTGCCACACAGAAGAAGATCAGGGAGGCAATCAACAAGGCTGACGGTCAAATCACTGAAGAGATGCAAAGGCGTTTGAGGCCATCAAATAAGAAAGCCAAATATCAGCAGATTGACACAACAAAGACAAAGGCAGTCTTTTTTGAATTTTGGCACTATGAGGCCAGAACAGTTTCAGGCAATGGAGACAAACTGGAGCCGCACCTTCACAAGCACAAGCAATTGATGAATTTTGCTGAGTTCACGCTTGAAAATGGCCAAACAAAGATGATGGCTATAGATGCTGCTGACATGCTCAAAGCAACAAAAGAACTGACAGCCAAATTCAACACATTGCTTGCTACTGAACTTAAAGTTATTGGAATTCAAACAGAAGCATGCAATGAGCCAGGTCTTGAGCATTCTCTACGAATCAAGGGAATCTCAAGAGAGATGGAGATAAACCTATCATCAAGACACAAAGAGATTGAAAACCTCACAGCAAAGTATGCAGATGAAGACAAATTCTTCTCATCTACAAAACAGCTTGAGGAAGAACTATCAAGGAAGAGCAGAAACGAGAAGAAGATCACAAGCGCAGATGAAATTCACAATCTCATCAAAATCAACACAGCAGCAGTGATCAACTCACAAACATTAGAAGCTGCACAGCAGCAGGAAACCCACTTTTCAACCAGCCCAGAGGAAGCACTTGCAAAGCTTGAGAGTCATCCAGATTTTGATTTAAAGGGTGAAATGTCAGAGCCAAATATCAAGGCACAGATCACCAATGCCTTGAGGTTCTCCAAGAGTTATGAAAGCTTGGAACAGCTAGACAACGATGTCAACGGTCATCTAGAAAAGCTCGAAACAGAGATGAAGCTTGTTAGAAAGGAGAGCGGCAGCTACACCACTCTCAAGGTCATTGAGAACGAAGTAGAGGCCATTAATAATGCTACTGAGCTTTCAAATAAATTCAGCGAACACAAAACCCATCACCAAGAGGAATACAGAAGAATAGTTGATCGGTACTGTACAGCCATGAAGGGAAAGATGAGCTTTGATTTTAATGAAGGACAAATCAAGGCAATGCAGTTGGTAGCACAGCGCAGAGGGATCACATATATTGAGGGAGACGCAGGCACAGGAAAGACCACATCAGTCATCAAGTTTGCAAATGACATGTATTCAGTGAAAGGGAAAGTCATAGGACTTGCCACTCAAACGAAAACAGCAAGCTCACTAGCAGAAGCAGGAGTCTCAAATAATTATTCAATCGCTGAATTCTTGGCAAGAGTTTCAGACCCAGAGACAGGACAATTTAAAAAGCAGGCACTCATTGAAAATGAAAGGTCTGCAATCATCGTTGATGAAGCTGGTATGGTCGGTGCAGAACACTACAGAAAAATCACTGACTTCTGCTTAAAAACCAATTCACGATTGATATTGGTTGGCGATATTAAACAGCTTGCCTCTGTCCAGCATGGAGACACATTGCGAGCAATAGAAAGGAAGCTTGATCACTCTTTCAAAGCTAGGTTATGGCAAAACACAAGACAGAAGAACAAAGTGGCTCAGGAAATAGCTGAATCCTTCAGAGATGGCAAGACAGTGGAGGCCACAGAATTACTTTCTAAAAATGGCCTTCTTCAGACTTCAGACAAGAAAGCTGATCTATATAAAAGTATTGCAGACGACTACATTAAAGACCAGTCCAGTTCCAAGCTTGTTCTTGCCTATAACAATACAGACTGTGACAACATCAATGATGAAATAAGAACAAGACTTATCGAATCAGGACAGATCTCAAAGGGAGCAGCAAAACAGCAGGTTCTGATTAATATTACAAGAAAATCTGGAAATGGAGCAGCCTCAGAGTCAGGCAGATTCTTTGCCGAAGGTGACAAGATTGTTTTTACCGAAAACATCAAAGTCAGCAAGGCTGAAAAGCTGAAGAATTCAGAAGTAGCAACAGTCAAGAAGATTGACAAGAGAGGTAAGTCAGTCTTTTTAACTGTTGACATTGCTGGTCAAGAAGTCACCTTCAATGCAACTGAGCACAGGACTTTCAATCATGCCTATGCTGTCACCACCTACAAGAGCCAAGGTCAGACAGTAGAAAACGCCTATGTTTTCGCCACTGCCAGCATGTCATCGAATAGTGCGTATGTGAACTTCTCAAGGCACAAGGAGAAGGTCAAGCTCTACATTCAATCGGACGATTTAGATAGCTTCAAGGTGAATGCGAAGAAGGCACAAGTCAAGGTATCTGCTGCTGAAGACAAGCTTGCATTGGCTGCATTGGAGAAAAGAAAAGACATAGAGGCTCAGAAGCGAAGCAAGATGACTTCTGTTATGAACAAGATGAAGAAGCCACTCTCATCTTATTCTGAGCCAAAGAAAACCTATTCTGAAATACTTGAGGAAGAGAAGCAAAAATCCCAGAAGAAACTTGCCGACCTAGCAGCAGTTAGAAAATTGGAATTTGAAAAATTCAAGGCTTCACCCAAGGCCTCAGAGTTTGCAGCCAAACACCCAGAAATCCCGATAACCATAGACAATCTTGAGGCCATCAAGAACAAAATGGAAGAAGACAAGAAATATCTGATTGTCGAGCAGGAAAAGCAGAAAGGCAGGAGCAGTCTTATGATGAAACTCACTCCACAGCCACCAGGAATGAGGCCACCCACTCAAAACACTCCACCTATGAGCATCAAGTGATTTGACTTTTGCCCTTTAATTGATAAATTGAATTCAGAAACAAAAAAAGCCGCATGAAGCGACTTTCTTTGGTAATCAAGGCCGTGAGAAGTCTTTTGATTACAACTGACAATTCAAGTTTATTCCAAATAAAAAGAAAAGTCAAGAGTAACCAAATCCTTTCAGGCCCAATTGGAGGGATTTTATGATTACAGAGCAACTAAAGAAATTTGAAGACAACCTACCAAAGAAGCCATTCTGCACAGACGAGCTTCAATATGGCCTGCAAATCCGCAGTAAGAATATAGCCATAAGCAGAAGGTATGTGCAGCACAACAAGCCCACGTCAGTTAAATATCTTGCCTTTGATATTGACTATGCTGGGGTGACTGAGCACATCAGAAACAACTACCTACCCCCTCCAAACCTAATTGCATACAACAGAAAGAGCGGCAGGAGCCATGTCTTCTACTGCCTTGGGGTTGAGGTCTACACAGTGCAAAATGCTCGTAGAAAGCCCCTTGAGCTTCTAGCAGCCATAGAGAGCCAGCTATGCACTGAATTGATGGCTGACCAAGGCTACACAGGCTTGATATGCAAGAACCCTCTCCACGAGGCTTGGGAGGTTCAGGAGCTTAGGCAGCAACCTTGGGACTTGGCTGAGTTTCTTGAATATTTAAAACTACCAAAGAAGACTGAGAGGAAGAAGGCTACATACGGGCTTGGAAGAAATGTCTTTCTTTTTGACAACACCAGATTCTGGGCATATGCCCAAGTTCTCAGTTATCGTTTAGCAGGTGCAAAAGACGAGTTTTTCAAAGCGGTTTTTAATTATGCAGAACAAAAGAATCAGCAGTTCCCCGCCCCCTTGAGCTTCCCAGAAGTGCAAGCCACAGCAAAGAGCATTGCCAAATGGACATGGAAGAACTACACAGGGAGAATGACTGATGATGAGTTCGGCCGTGTTCAAGCGAAGAGAGGCTCCAAATCAGGAACAGCAAGACTACAAAAAACATTTGAGCAGAGAGTCATGGCAAATCTCTATTCAATTATGGGGCTTGGTCAGAAGGAGATAGCCAATCTTCTTTTTACTACACAGAAAACTGTATCTGTCTGGTGCAAGGCTTGATTTATACCTGAACCATATCAGATATAAGCCCTTAGAAATATCTGACAGCCAGCCTTTAGGCAGAAGTGCGGAGCACCCTCAAAAGGGGATGCGCAGCACATAAAACAAAGAATTAGAATAAAAATTGGCGAAATTCGCTTCTAGCCATGTGTATAGACGCACTAGCTGAGTGCTGCTAGGATCTACCCACACATCCAACCCACACATTTCTGCCTAAAAACCAGGCATTTTTTGAGGTAAGTTGTTGATTTTGCTGGGGTTGAGGGATCTAGAAGTTTTATTCCCTTCACCCGCTCCAAAATGAAAAAAGGCCCCGTTGCTTGCGCACGGGGCCTTTGCTTTGGGCACTGAGCCTGTCGTTCAGATCAGCGGCACGCCGGTCTTGCTCTGGATGAACTCGCGGGTCACGCCGTCGGCCAGTTCCACCAGCTTCAGGCCCTCGGGCGTCACGTCCATCACCCCCAGGTCGGTGATGATGCGGTCGACCACGCCCTTGCCGGTCAGCGGCAGGGTGCACTGGGGCAGGATTTTCAGGTCTTCGGTGCCGTCTTTCTTCTTGGCCACGTGCTCCATCAGCACAATCACCCGCTTGACGCCGGCCACCAGGTCCATGGCACCGCCCATGCCTTTGACCATCTTGCCGGGGATCATCCAGTTGGCCAGGTCGCCTTCGTGGGTCACCTGCATGGCGCCCAGAATGGACAGGTTGATCTTGCCGCCGCGGATCATGGCGAAGCTCTCGTGGCTGCCGAAGATCGACGAACCTTTGATGGTGGTCACCGTCTGTTTGCCGGCGTTGATCAGGTCGGCGTCCACCTCGTCTTCGTAGGGGAAGGGGCCGATGCCCAGCATGCCGTTCTCGCTTTGCAGCCACACCTCGACATGGTCGGGCACGTGGTTGGCCACCAGCGTCGGGATGCCGATGCCGAGGTTCACATAGAAACCGTCCTGCAGTTCCTGGGCCGCACGCGCGGCCATCTGGTCTTGGGTCCAGGGCATGTCAAATCTCCTTTGATCGGTTGGGGACAGCGCTGAAGGTCTGTCCCGCAAGAAATTCAGACCTTGCGGTCACGGGTGGTGCGCTTCTCGATGCGCTTTTCGGGCGTCGGGTTGTGCACGATGCGGTGCACATAGATGCCGGGCAGGTGCACATCGTCCGGCGCGATCTCGCCGGTGGCGACGATGCGCTCGACCTCGACGATGCAGACCTTGCCAGCCATGGCGGCGGCCGGGTTGAAGTTGCGCGCCGTCAGGTTGAAGCGCAGGTTGCCCGAACGGTCGGCCACATCGGCCTTGACCAGCGCCACATCGGGGAACAGGGCCTGCTCCATCACATAGGTTTCGCCATGGAACTCGCGCAGCTCCTTGCCCTCGGCCACCAGGGTGCCGACGCCGGTCTTGGTAAAGAAGGCCGGAATGCCGGCGCCACCGGCGCGCAGTTTCTCGGCCAGCGTGCCCTGGGGCGTGAACTCCAGTTCGAGCTCGCCGGCCAGGTACTGGCGCTCGAACTCCTTGTTTTCACCGACATAGGACGCGATCATTTTCTTGATCTGGCGGGTCTGCAGCAGCTTGCCCAGACCGAAATCGTCCACGCCGGCGTTGTTGGAGATGGCGGTCAGGTTCTTGACGCCCGAGTCGCGCAGGGCGTCGATGAGCGCTTCGGGAATGCCGCAGAGGCCGAAACCGCCGACTGCAATCAGCTGGCCGTCAGCCACAACGCCCTGGAGGGCTGCGGCTGCGCTGGGATAGATCTTGTTCACGTGAAAAGACTCCAGTGGTTGAACAACAGGGATGGTGAAACGATACTACGTATCTACATACGCAGTTTGACCTAGAGACTAACCCGGACGTCCCGATGGAACGGATCGACTACCGCCTCGCCTTCGACCTGGCGCCGGTGGGCCTGGCGCTCTCGCGCCAGCGCACCATGGTGGACTGCAACCAGGCGCTGTGCGAGATGTTCGGCGCCACCCGCGAGCAGCTGGTGGGCCAGAGCTTTCGCATCCTATACCCCAGCACCGACGAGTACGAGCGCACCGGCGCGCGCATCGTGCCCATCCTCGGGCGTGGCGGCACCTATGCCGACGAACGCATCATGCAGCGGGTGGACGGGCGGCTCAAGGGCGAGACTTTCTGGTGCCATGTGACCGGGCGCGGGCTCCACCCGGCCGACCCGCACGCGGCCGGCATCTGGAGCTTTGAAGACCTCAGCGCCCGCCGGCCGGTGGGCGTCGCGCTGACGCCGCGCGAACGGGAAGTGGCCGCCTGCCTGATGGAGGGGCTGACCAGCAAGGAGATTGGCAAGCAGCTGGGCATCAGCCACCGCACGGTGGAGATTCACCGCGCGCGGCTGATGCGCAAGTACCACGCGCACAGCACGCCCGATCTGGTGCACCGCCTGATCGCGGGAACATAAGCAACACCCCCGCCGCGCTGCGCGCGACCCCCTTCAGGCGGCAACGCGGTGCGGCCTGGCAGAGCCAGGCCCAAAGCGTTCTGGATGGGGCATATCACTGCAGAGTGACGCAGAGCGACATGGTTGACTTGTCGCTTCACTGCGGCTGGTAGCCGCTGGCCTGGATGATCTTCGCCCAGACCTCGCGGTAGGCCACCTCACGCTTGCCCAGTTCGGCACCACTCATGAAGCCCACCGTCAGGCCCATGGCGCTCAGGCGGTCTTTCACATCGGGCATGGCCACCACCTTCTGCAGCGCGGCGGCCAGCCGGTCGAGCGCGGGCTTGGGCGTGCCCGCCGGTGCAAACAGGCCGTAGTACGGCACTTCCTCAAAACCCTTGATGCCCAGTTCGGTGAAGGTGGGCACATCGGGCAGCGCGGCCTGGCGCTGGGTGCCCATGACGGCCGCCACCCGCAGCTTGCCGGCCTTGTGGTTCTCGATGAAATCGGGCACCGAGCCCACCCCCGCCGGAATGGTGTTGCCCAGCATGTCGGCCATCATGGGCGCACTGCCGCGGTAGGGAGCGGCCACCAGATCCAGGCCAAACTGTTGGCCGATCACCTGCACCGCGAACTGCGGCGTGGACGCTGGCGCCGGAATGCCCACCGTGGCCTTGCCGCCCGCGGCCTTCACGCTGTCGACCCAGGCCTTGAAGTCGCGGGCCGGTGTGCCACCCGACAGCGCCACCGCGTTGACGAAGGTGGCAAAGCCGCCCACCGCCACAAAGTCTTTGGCGGGGTCAAACCCCGGGTTCTTCATGGTCAGCGGCAGGATGGAGACGCTGTGATCATGGCTGAGGAACAGGGTCTGGCCATCGGCCGGCGCGGCCTTGAGCGCCTGCGCGGCCAGCTGTCCGCCGGCACCGGCGCGGTTTTCCACCACCACGCTGCTGCCCAGCTCACCCTGCAGGCGCTCGGCCAGGATGCGGGCCACCGCATCGGTACCGCCACCGGCCGGGAAGCCAACCAGGATGCGGGTGGTGGCGGTCTGCGCGTGGGCCAGGCCGAGGCCGGCGACCGCAGACAGGGCCAGCGCCAGACGGCCGGCGCGGGCGATGAAGGAACGGCGGGAAGAGGTCATGAAGGGCTCCTGGGAAATGACGATGAAAAAACGGGATCAGGCCTGGGGCGGATCCACCACCTCGGCCGCGCTGCGGAAGGCTTCCACAGCGGTCGGCACGCCGCAATACACGGCGGCGTGCAGCAGCACTTCCTGGATTTCCGCGACCGTGGCGCCGTTGTTGAGGGCGCCGCGCACATGGCCCTTGAGCTCGTGCTGCTTGCCCAGGGCGGTCAGCATGGCCACGGTGACCAGGCTGCGGGTCTTGCGGTCCAGGCCTTCGCGCTGCCACACGTCGCCCCAGGCGGCGCGCGAGATGTGGTCCTGGATGGGCTGGGTAAACGGCGTGGCACCGGCCAGTGCGCGGTCCACAAAGGCATCGCCCATGACCTGGCGCCGGGTGGCCAGGCCGCGGTGGTATTGGTCGTCCTGCATGCGGTGTTCCTCAAGTGTCAGGGTCGTTTCAAGCCGCAAGGATAAGCTCTTCGCCTGTACAACCCGCTACCGGAGAACCAGATGAGCGAGCGCTACCCCCTGCCCGACCTGAACACCCTGCCCGACGACCTGAAGGCCAAGATCCTGGAGGTGCAGGAAAAGGCGGGTTTTGTGCCCAACGTCTTCCTCGCGCTGGCCCGCCGCCCGGCCGAGTGGCGCGCGTTCTTTGCCTACCACGACGCGCTGATGACCCCCGAAACGGTGGGGCGCACCTCGGGTCTGACCAAGGGTGACCGGGAGATGATCGTCACCACCACCAGTGCGGCCAACCACTGCCTGTATTGCGTGGTGGCGCATGGCGCCATCTTGCGCATCTACGAGAAAAAGCCGCTGGTGGCCGACCAGGTGGCCATCAACCACCGCAAGGCCGACATCAGCCCGCGCCAGCGCGCCATGCTCGACTTCGCGATGAAGGTCTGCCTGGCCTCGCACGAGATCGAGGACGCCGACTTCGCCGCCCTGCACGCCCACGGCTTCAGCGACGAGGACGCCTGGGACATTGCCGCCATCACCGCCTTCTTCGGCCTGTCCAACCGCATGGCCAGCTTCAGCGGCATGACGCCCAACCCCGAGTTCTACCTGATGGGGCGGGTGCCGAAACAAAAGTGAGGTACGGGCTCGCCGCCACGCCACTGCACAGCGCCGCAGCGGCTCGTTCAGCGCCCCAGCAGCGGCGGATGCCCGGCGCCCTCGATCAGGGCGCGGGCCTGGTCGGACATCGGCACCGACTTCTGCTTCGGGAAGTCCACCCACACCACCGTGGCGCCGCCGTTGGCGTACACCGTGCCCGGGTCATCGGTGCGCAGCATCTCGTGGAAGGTGTCAAACGAGGTGCGGCCCATGGCGCCCACATAGGTGCGCACCAGCACGTCACCCGGGAATTCGAACTGGCGGATGAAGTTGCAGAAAGCGTTGACGATCACCGGCCCCTCGCCTTGCGGGTCGGCGGGCAGCCCCATGCCGAAAAACCAGTCCAGGCGCGCAATCTCCATGTAGCGGAAATAGATCGTGTTGTTGACATGGCCCATGGCGTCCATGTCGCCCCAGCGGATGGGCACCACCATTTCGTGCACCAGTTTCTTGTCGGCAGGCAGTTCGAGTTTCATCGGATGTTCCTCAGTTTTCGCCCCCTGGGCCACCCCGGGGCGGAACGCGCACCGCCAGGCGTTGGGGCACGGGGGCCTTGCTTCATTGATGGGCCTTGATGGACGCCAGGATGCCGGCCACGAACAGCACACAGGCCAGCAGCTGCAGCGGCGCTGGCCAGTCGCCATGCCAGGCAAAGGCATAGATCAGCGCGAACACGGTCTCGCTGACGATGAGCTGGCCCGCCAGGCTGGTACTCAGCCGCCGGCTGGCCACGTTCCACAGCACGGAAGCGACCCAGGCGGCACCGATCCCGGTGGTCGCGCAGACGACCACATAAAGACCGAAATCGGGGCGGTTGACCAGCACGTCCAGCGGACTGCCATCGACCACCCACAGCGCCAGAGAACCCAGGCCCGCGGCAACGCCCAGCCAGTTGGCCCACAGCGTCGAATCCACATCGGGGTACCGGCGCATCCAGCGGGCATTGAGCAGACCGAACGCCGTCCAGGCGGCCATGGCCAGCACAGCCCAGCCGATGCCGGCCCACAGGCGCGGGCCGCCAGCGGACGTGCCGTCGTGAGACTGCACCACCATCAGGCCCAGCCCGGCGGCGGTGAGCAGCAGCCCAGGCAGCAGCGTCGCCCAGCGCAGGTGCTGCGGTTTGCCCAACACCATCAGCCACAACGGAATGGTGCCGATGATCAGCGCCGGCAGCGCTGCACCGGCCGCCTCGATCGCCCAGACCAGCAGCAGGTAGTAGCCGGTGTAGCCCAGCACGCTCAGCCACAGCGCGTCCACCGCCTGGCGCGCGGTGGGCAGGCGCAGCCGGCCACGCAGCGCGGTGAACAGCAGAAAACCCAGCGAGAACAGCGCACTGGCCAGGTAGCGCCCAACGGTCAGGTCGGTGTGGGCCACATCGGGCACCAGCAGGGGTGCGATGAAGGTCGTGCCCCAGAGGGCACCCGCCCCCAGCCCGGCCGCGATGCCGACCGCAAAGCCCGGCGGCAGACCCGCCGGCGCGCGCTCAGACACCGAAGCCGTCATCGGCCGCGATCACCGCACCGTTGACGAAATGGCTCTCGTTGCTGGCCAGCATCATCAGCACCGCATCCAGGTCGGCGGGCTGGCCCACGCGCTTGCGCGGCAGCATGCTGATGAGTTTCTGACCCTGCTCGGTCTGCCAGTGGTGGTGGTTGATCTCGGTGTCGATGTAGCCCGGGCAAATGGCGTTGACGTTGATGCCGAACTTGCCCCACTCCACCGCCATGGCGCGGGTCATGTGCACCACGGCCGCCTTGCTCATGCAGTAGATGCCGATTTGCGGCAACACCTTGAGCCCGGCCATGGACGCGATGTTGATGATGCGCCCGCCCACATAGGTGCCGGGCGCGGCGCCTTTGGCGCGGGCCAGCATGCGCTTGGCCACCACTTGCGCCACAAAAAACGCACCCTTGGTGTTGGTGTTCAGCACAAAGTCGTAGTCTTCCTCGGTCACGTCCTGCAGGCGCTGGGTGGTGCTCACGCCCGAGTTGTTGACCAGGATGTCGATGGCGCCCACTTCGGTCTCGGCGTGCGCAATGGCGGCCTTGATCGAGGCCAGGTCGGTCACGTCCATGGCCACCACATGGGCGTCACCGCCCTCGGCCTCGATGTGGGCCCGCAGGGCCATGAGGCGGTCGGTGCGGCGGCTGGCCAGTACCACGGCCGCGCCGGCCTTGGACAGGGTTTTGGCGAATTGTTCGCCCAGGCCGCCGGAAGCACCGGTGATGAGGGCCACACGGCCGGACAAATCGATCTGGTAAGTCACGGGATAATCTCCGGGCAGGTGCAAATTAGCACGATCGTTCGATTTTCTGAGAGCCCCGCATAAAATGCTGTCGGCCAGACGACAGACCGGCACCCAGACCGATGCAGACCGACTGACCGCAGCGCACATCGCAAAACCATTATCCGCGAGACCCCTCCCCATGACCTCAGACGAAATCCTTGCCCAGTTCGGCCCGCGCGAAGCCATGGAGTACGACGTGGTCGTCGTGGGTGGCGGCCCGGCCGGTCTGTCCACCGCCATCCGTTTGAAGCAGCTGGCTGCTGCAAAAGGCAGCGAGATCAACGTCTGCGTGCTCGAAAAAGGCTCCGAGCCCGGCGCTCACATCCTCTCGGGCGCCGTGATGGACCCCAAGGCCATCACCGAGCTGTTCCCCAACTGGAAAGAGCTGGGTGCCCCGCTGAACCAGCCGGTCACCGGTGACGACCTGCTGGTGCTCAGCGAGACCGGCGCGCAGCGCACGCCCGACTGGCTCATGCCGCGCAACTTCGACAACCACGGCTGCTACGTCATCAGCCTGGGCGCGGTCACCAAATGGCTGGGCGAACAGGCCGAAGCCCTGGGCGTGGAAATCTTCCCCGGCTTCACCGCCGCCGAGGTGCTCTACAACGAAGACGGCTCGGTCAAGGGCGTGGCCACCGGCAACCTGGGCCTGGGCAAAGACGGCCAACCCACCGAAAACTTCCAGATCGGCATGGAGCTGCACGCCAAGTACACCGTCTTCGCCGAGGGCGCGCGCGGCCACCTGGGCAAGCAACTGATCGCCAAATACCAGCTCGACGCCGGCAAAGACGCACAGACCTTCGCCATCGGCATCAAAGAGCTGTGGGAAATCCCGGCCGAGAAAGCCAAGCCCGGCCTGGTGGTGCACACCGCCGGCTGGCCACTGAACGACGACGCCTTCGGTGGCGGCTTCCTCTACCACCTCGAAGGCAACAAGGTCACGCTCGGTTACGTGATCGGTCTGGACTACCAGAACCCCTGGATGAGCCCGTTCGAGGAAATGCAGCGCTGGAAGACCCACCCGGCCATCAAGGCGCACATCGAAGGCGGCAAGCGCCTGGGCTACGGCGCCCGCGCCCTGAACAACGGCACCCCGCAAGCCCTGCCCAAGACGGTGTTCCCCGGCGGTGCGCTGGTGGGCTGCGACGCGGGCTTTCTCAACGCCGCGCGCATCAAAGGCAGCCATGCGGCCATCAAGAGCGGCATGCTGTGCGCCGAGGCGGCGTTTGAAGCGGTGGCCGCCGGCCGCCAGTCCGATGAACTGACAGCGTTCGAGACCGGCTTCAAGGCCAGCTGGCTGCACGAAGAGCTCTGGACCTACCGCAACTTCAAGAACTGGTTCAAGAAGAGCCCGCTGGTGGGCAAGCTGATGACCGGCGTGGAGCACTGGTTCCTGCCCAAGGTGGGGGTGAGCGTGCCGCCCTGGACCATTCACAACACGGTCAAAGACCACACCAAGCTGCGCCCGGCGGCCGAAATGCCGCAGATCGCCTATCCGAAGCCTGATGGCGTGATCACCTTCGACCGCCTCTCCAGTGTGTTCATGTCCAACACCAACCACGAGGAGAACCAGCCGGCGCACCTGACGCTCAAGAACGCTGCGGTGCCGGTGCAGATCAACCTGGCGAAGTACGCCGGGCCCGAGAGCCGCTACTGCCCGGCCGGGGTGTACGAGTTCGTCGAAAAGGACGGACAGGACCAGCTGGTGATCAACGCGCAGAACTGCGTGCACTGCAAGACCTGCGACATCAAGGACCCGACGCAGAACATCGTCTGGGTCACGCCCGAAGGCGGTGGTGGGCCCACTTACGCGGGGATGTGAAGGCGCGGCTGCGCCCGGACGCGGACACCGGCGCAGCCGCACCACCCACCCGCAACACCCACCGGACGATCCAGTACACTCAAAAGGTCAGGAGAGCGCTGCCCCCGGGCAGCCGCCGAAGGCGCAGGCGGTCGCGAAAGCGGCCCTGAACGCTCAGGCAAAAGGACTGGCAAACACCGGCTGACGGCCGGTGTCCCCGACTGGAGAGAGGTGGCCGCACAGGCCATCCACCGAAGGAGCAAGTGCGGCATCGCCCGTGCGAATCTCTCAGGTAAAGCGGACAGTGGGGCAGCACACGGATGCACCGTGTTCGCCCGCAGTGCCCCCGAGGCTTGCGGCTCTGCCCCGCCATTGAGAGTCCGCCTGTGTCCCACCTGAACGACCTGCTCCAGACCCCGCTGAACGCCCTGCACCTCGAACTCGGCGCCCGCATGGTGCCTTTTGCCGGCTACGCGATGCCGGTTCAGTACCCCGCCGGCCTGATGGCCGAGCACCACCACACCCGCCACGCCGCCGGCCTGTTCGACGTCTCGCACATGGGCCAGCTGACCCTGTCGGGCGCCGACGCGGCCGCTGCGTTCGAGAGCCTGATGCCGGTCGATGTGATCGGTCTGGGCGTGAACAGGCAGCGCTACGGCCTGTTGCTCAACGACCAGGGCGGCATCATTGACGACCTGATGTTCGTCAACCGCGATGTCGCCAACGGGGGTGACCTGTTCGTCATCGTCAACGGCGCCTGCAAGCACGGCGATCTGGCCCATATCCAGGCGCGTATCGGTGGCCGCTGCACCGTTACCCCGCAGTTCGACCGCGCCCTGCTGGCCCTGCAGGGTCCGCAGGCTGTCACGGCCCTCGCCCGCCTGCTGCCGGGCGTGGAGCAGCTGGTGTTCATGACCGGCATGCCCGCCACCTGGAACGGGGCCGCTGACGCCGATATTTACGTCACCCGCAGCGGCTACACCGGTGAGGACGGCTTCGAAATCTCCCTGCCCGCCAACAGCGCCGACGCCTTCGCCCGTGCGCTGCTGGCGCAACCGGAAGTCAAGCCCATCGGGCTGGGCGCGCGCAATTCGCTGCGCCTGGAGGCCGGTCTGTGCCTGTACGGCAACGACATCGACGTGACGACCACCCCGGTGGAAGCCGCGCTGAACTGGGCCCTGCAGAAGGTGCGCCGTACCGGCGGCGAGCGCGCCGGCGGCTTCCCCGGGGCCGACCTGGTGCTGGCGCAGCTGGAGGGCACCCAGGCGCTCACGCGCAAGCGCGTGGGCCTTGTCGCGCTGGAGCGTGTGCCGGTGCGCGAGCACACCGAACTGCAGGACCTGCAGGGCCAGACCATCGGCGAAGTCACCAGCGGCCTGCTTGGCCCCAGCGCCGACAAGCCGGTGGCGATGGGCTACGTCCAGCCCGAATTTGCCGCCGTCGGCACCCGCATCCAGGCGCTGGTGCGCGGCAAGCCCGTGCCGATGGAGGTTGCTTCCACGCCCTTTGTCCCCACCCGCTACTTCAGGGGATGACCCCCTGCGCCGCTTCGCGGCTTCCCCCTGCGAGGGGAACGCGACCTGCAGCCCGGCAAAGCCGGTTCTGCGGTCACCCGCGAAGCAGATAAGCTGCCCCTCGTTTCAACTTTTTCACCGGAGCCCACCATGACCACCAAGTACACCGAAGACCACGAATGGATCACCGTTGACGGCGGCGTCGCCACCGTTGGCATCACCCACCACGCGCAGGACGCGCTGGGCGATGTGGTGTTCGTGGACCTGCCCGAAGTGGGCAAGACCTTGGCCCAGAAAGACGTGGCCGGCGTGGTCGAGTCCGTCAAGGCCGCGGCCGACGTCTACATGCCCGTCAGCGGCGAGATCACCGAAGTCAACGAAACCCTGCGCGCCGATCCGTCGCTGGCCAACAGCGACCCGATGAACACCGGCTGGTTCTTCAAGGTCAGGCTCAGTGACCCGGCACAGGTGGACGCCCTGCTGGACGCCACCGCCTACGAGAACTTCTCCAAGAACGCCTGATTGCACCGACCCGCAGGACACGCGCCATGCTGATGCCTTCCGTCAAACCCCTGGGTGAACTCGAAAACACCAGCGAGTTCATTGCCCGCCACATCGGCATCAGCCAAGCCGATGAGACCCACATGCTGTCCGTCATCGGCGAAGCCTCGCGCCGTGCGCTGATCGACTCCATCGTGCCGCGCAGCATTGCCCGCAGTGCCGGCATGCAGCTGCCACCCGCCGCCACCGAGGCCGCCGCACTGGCCGAACTCAAAGCCATCGCACAGCAGAACAAGCTCTACCGCAACTTCATCGGCCAGGGCTACTACGGCACCCACACACCGGGCGTCATCCTGCGAAACATTTTGGAGAACCCCGCCTGGTACACCGCCTACACGCCCTACCAGGCCGAGATTTCGCAAGGGCGCATGGAAGCCCTGGTCAACTTCCAGACCCTGGTGACCGACCTGACCGGCATGGCGATTGCCAACGCGTCGATGCTGGACGAGGCCACGGCAGCGGCCGAGGCGATGACGCTGGCCAAGCGCTCGGTCAAGAGCAAAAGCGATGTGTTTGTGGTGTCCGGTTACTGCCACCCGCAGACGGTGGAAGTGATTCGCACCCGCGCCAAACCGCTGGGCATCCAGGTCAAGCTGACACAGAACGCCGACGAGTGGAACGCCGCTTTGCGTGCCGAGCACTTCGCCGCCCTGGCCCAATACCCCGCCAGCGTGGGCCCCATACAAGACCTGACCGGCTGCGCCGCCTTGACGCACCTGCAGTCGGGCGCCTTCATCGTGGCGGCAGATTTGCTGGCATTGACGCTGCTGAAAACACCGGGCGAGATGGGCGCCGACATCGTGGTCGGCACCACCCAGCGCCTGGGCATGCCCATGGGCGCCGGCGGCCCGCACGCCGCCTACATGGCCTGCCGCGACGAATACAAGCGCTCGCTGCCCGGCCGCCTGGTGGGGGTGAGCGTGGACGCGCACGGCAACCCGGCCTACCGCCTGGCGCTGCAGACGCGCGAGCAGCACATCCGCCGCGAGAAGGCCACCTCCAACATCTGCACCGCGCAGGTGCTGCCGGCCGTTGTGGCCAGCATGTACGCCGTGTACCACGGCCCGCAGGGCCTCAAGCGCATTGCCCAGCGTGTGGCCAGCTACACCGCCGTGCTGGCGCGCGGCCTGCAGCAGCTGGGCTGGACGCTGACCAGCGATTCGGCCTTCGACACCCTCACCGTGCAGGCTGGCGACCAGGCCCCGGCCATCGTGGCCAGGGCGCGGGCGCAATGCGCCAACCTGCGCCCCAGCGCGGGCGGCCTGGTCAGCGTGTCGCTGGACGAAACCACCACCCGCGACGACATTGCCCTGCTGTGGTCGGTGTTCGCCCAGGACGGCCAGGCCCTACCCTCGTTCGACGCCTTCGAGAAAGGGGTGGAGCCCCTGATCCCGGCCGAGCTGCGCCGCACCAGCGACTACCTGACGCACCCGGTGTTCAACAGCCACCACAGCGAAACCGGCATGCTGCGCTACATCCGCAGCCTGTCCGACAAGGACCTGGCGCTGGACCGCAGCATGATCCCGCTGGGCAGCTGCACCATGAAGCTCAACGCCACCAGCGAGATGATCCCCATCACCTGGCCCGAGTTCGCCCACATGCACCCGTTTGCCCCGGCCGAGCAGCAGCAGGGCTACCGCCTGCTGGACGAACAGCTGCGCGCCTGGCTGTGCCAGGCCACGGGCTATGCCGGCATCAGCCTGCAGCCCAACGCCGGCTCGCAGGGCGAATACGCCGGCCTGCTGGCCATCCAGGCCTGGCACGCCTCGCGCGGTGACCACCACCGCAACATCTGCCTGATCCCCTCGTCGGCCCACGGCACCAACCCGGCGTCAGCGCAGATGGTGGGCATGCAGGTGGTGGTGACCCAGTGCGACGACAACGGCAACGTGGACATGGCCGACCTGAAGGCCAAGTGCGAACAGTACAGCGACAAGCTGGGCGCGGTGATGATCACCTACCCCAGCACCCACGGCGTGTTCGAGACCACGGTCAAGGAACTCTGTGCGCTGGTGCACCAGCACGGCGGGCGTGTGTACGTGGACGGCGCCAACATGAACGCGCTGGTGGGCGTGGCCGCACCGGGCGAGTTTGGCGGTGACGTGAGCCACCTGAACCTGCACAAGACCTTCTGCATCCCGCACGGCGGCGGCGGCCCGGGCGTCGGCCCCGTCTGCGTGGTCGAAGACCTGGTGCCCTTCCTGCCCGGCCATGCCACGGGTGGTATCCAGAGCGGCGTGGGGGCTGTCAGCGCCGCGCCGCTGGGCAATGCGGCGGTGCTGCCGATCAGCTGGATGTACATCCGCATGATGGGCGCCGATGGCCTCAAGCACGCGACAGAAGCCGCCATCCTGAGCGCCAACTACATCAGCAAGCGCCTGGCCGACCACTACCCCACGCTGTATGCCTCGGCCAACGGCCATGTGGCACACGAGTGCATTCTGGACCTGCGCGGTTTCAAGGAGACCAGCGGCGTGATGGCCGAGGATGTGGCCAAGCGCCTGATGGACTACGGCTTCCATGCGCCCACGCTGAGCTTCCCGGTGGCCAACACGCTGATGGTCGAGCCGACCGAGAGCGAGACGCTGGCAGAACTCGACCGCTTCATCGACGCGATGATCGCCATCCGCGAGGAGATCCGCCAGATCGAAAACGGCACCTGGCCGCAGGACGACAACCCGCTGAAGCACGCGCCGCACACCGCGGCCACCGTGTTGTCCAGCGCATGGCAACACCCGTACTCGCGCGAGGTGGCGGCGGCTGCGGCGTCCAACCCGGTCAACACCAAGTACTGGCCGTCGGTGGGCCGGGTGGACAACGTCTACGGCGACCGCAACCTGTTCTGCAGCTGCGTGCCGATCGGCGATCTGGCCTGAAAGACCAGGCTCTGCCAAACCCGACGCCGGTGAGGCTCGCGCCCACCGGCGTTGCTCATGGGTGCGGCAGGCGCCAGCCGGGCAACTGCCAGTCGAGGGCGACCGCCAGCAAACGGCTGCCGGTGGCCACGGCAATGCCCGCCAGGCTGGCCAGCTCCGAGCCCAGCCCCAGTGCCCCAAGGCCGAGAAAGGCCACACTGCCCGCCACCGCACACAGCGCGTACGGGCGGTGGTCGTGGTAGACCTTGGGCACCTCGTTGCACAGCACGTCCCGCGCCACGCCGCCGACGATGGCGGTGGTCGCGCCCATCAGCACACTCACCTCCGGCGACATGCCGGCGGCCACGGCGATGCTGGTCCCCGAAATCGCAAACAGACCCAGGCCCAGGGCGTCGGCCCACTCCATCAACCGGGCGCCCGCGTCCTGGAGCGCGGCCCTGAGCCACCAGGGCGCGCTGATCACCATCGCGAACACCAGCCACAGATAAGCCTCATGCTCGACCCAGAACAGCGGCCGACGGTCCAGCAGCAGGTCGCGCACCGTGCCGCCGCCGAAGGCGCTGACGAAAGCCACCGAGAACACACCGACCACGTCCATGCGCTTGCGCATGGCCTCGATCAGCCCCGACATGGCAAACGCCACCGTGCCGCCCACCTCGATCGCAATCAGCAAAGCCGTGAGTTTCATGCGGTCGCATTGTGGACCACCCGGCGAACCAGCCCATGGCCCCCCGTGGGCGCATAGAATGGCAGCTCACGATCGGGAGAGACCGGCCTTGCACCGCAGGGCTGGCGCCGAAGGAGCAACCGCCCCGGAAACTCTCAGGCAAAAGGACCGGTCGATGCAGCGCTCGAAACTCTGAAGAGTGGCCGGGATTCGTCCCTCGGCCCACCGCAGGAGCAAGCCCGTCGGCTCGACGGGTGAATCTCTCAGGTCGCAAACAGAGGGGGTCATGGCCCGCACACGGTGTGCGGGCCGTGCCCATCCCTGTTTGACGGCTTTGAAAGCGAGATTCTCCATGGCCCAGTCCACCCACATCATCGTCATCGGCGGCGGTATCACCGGCGTCACCAGCGCCTACGCGCTGGCCCGTGAGGGTCACGACGTCACCCTCATCGAACAGCACCGCTACGCCGGCATGGAAACCAGCCATGCCAACGGCGGGCAACTGTCGGCCTCCAACGCCGAGACGTGGACCCATCCCTCCACCCTGCTCAAGGGCCTGAAGTGGATGCTCAAGGCCGACGCGCCGCTGCTGGTCAACCCCAAGCCCAGCTGGCACAAGCTGTCGTGGTTCGCCGAGTTCGCCGCCGCTATCCCGAAGTACCGAGAGAACACGATCGCCACCGCGAAGCTGGCGATTGCCGCACGCGAGCACCTGTTCGGCTGGGCGCAGGCCGAAGGCATCGATTTCGACCTCAAGAAACAAGGCATCCTGCACATCTACCGCGACAAGGCCGGCTTCGACCACGCGGGCGAGGTCAGCAAGCTGCTGGCCGCGGGCGGCCTGCCGCGCCGCGCCGTCACCCCCGACGAGATGCGCACCATCGAACCCACGCTGGCCGGTGACTACTACGGCGGCTACTACACCGAGAGCGATTCCACCGGCGACATCCACAAGTACACCCACGGCATGAGCCAGGCCTGCGAACGCCGTGGCGTGCGCCTGCTGACCGGCCGCGCCGTCAGCCGGGTGCAGAGCACCGGCAGCACCGCCCAGGTCACCCTGGCCGACGGCGAAGTGGTCACCGCCGATGCGGTGGTGGTCTGCGCCGGCGTGCACAGCCGCGCCATCGGCGCACAGCTGGGCGACCGCCTCAACGTCTACCCGGTCAAGGGCTACTCCATCACCGTCATGCTCCAGGACGAGCAGAGCCAGGCCGCCGCACCCCATGTGAGCCTGCTCGACGACGAGACCAAGCTGGTCACCAGCCGCCTGGGCGCCGACCGTTTCCGCGTCGCCGGCACGGCCGAGTTCAACGGCTTGAACCGCGACATCCGCGCCGATCGCATCAAGCCGCTGGTGGACTGGGTCAACCAGTGTTTCCCGGGGGTGAGCACCCGCCGCGTGGAGCCCTGGGCCGGCCTGCGGCCCATGATGCCGGACATGATGCCCCGCGTCGGCCCCGGTCGCGCGCCCAACGTGTTCTACAACACCGGCCACGGCCACCTGGGCTGGACGCTCTCGGCCATCACCGCACACCAGTTGGCCGGCCATGTGGCGCAGTGGGCGGCGGCGCGGCAGGCGGCCCGTGTGGGCGCCCTGCGACCTGCCTGAACACCGACACGAATGCCGACACAATCGGGGGCATGACGCGCCCCGATTTCCGCGTGTTGAGCCTCATCCCGCCGATGACGCAGCTCAACACGCCCTACCCTTCCACCGCCTACCTCACGGGTTTTCTGCGCTCGCGCGGCATTGACGCGGCCCAGGCCGACATCGCGCTGGCGCTGGTGCTGCGCCTGTTCACCCCGGCGGGTGTGGACGCGCTGCGCGAGCGCGCGCAGGCCCTGCCCGAAGCCGAGCGCAGCGGCAGCGTGCATGCCTTCCTCGACCAGTTCGAGGCCTACCGCAGCACCGTTGGCCCGACCATCCGCTTCCTGCAGGGGGATGACTCGACGCTGGCCTACCGCATCGCCGCACGCGGCCTGCTGCCTGAGGGGCCGCGCTTTGCGGCGCTGGACCACTATGTCGACGACGGCAGTGGCGACCCGCTGGGCTGGGCCTTTGGCGCGCTGGGCGTGCAGGACAAGGCCCGGCACCTGGCTACGCTGTACCTGAACGACCTGGCCGACGTGATCCGCGACGCGGCCGACGAGCGCTTCGAATTCGTGCGCTACGCCGAATCGCTGGCCAGCAGCCAGCCGACGTTTGAACCGCTGGCCCAGGCCCTGGCCGCGCCCCTCACCCTGGTGGACGAGCTGCTGTGCGAGCTGACGCTGGCGGCGGTGGCCGAACACCAGCCACAACTGGTGCTGCTCTCGGTGCCCTTCCCCGGCTCGGTCTACGCCGCGCTGCGCATGGGCCAGGCCATCAAGGCCGCCCACCCCGGGGTGAAGATCGCCCTGGGTGGCGGCTATGTGAACACCGAACTGCGGGAGCTGAAAGAACCCCGGGTGTTTGACTTCGTCGACTTCGTGACGCTGGACGCTGGCGAGCGCCCGGTGCTGTCGATCATCGAGCACCTGCGCGGCGAGCGCGGGCCGCGGCGCCTGCAACGCACCTTCGTGAGTGAGGATGGCGCGGTGAAGTACGTCAACCTGGCCGAGCCCGACATCGCGTTCGCGGACGTGGGCACCCCCACCTGGGACGGCCTGGCGATCCACCGCTACCTGAGCCTGCTGGACATGCTCAACCCCATGCACCGGCTGTGGAGCGACGGCCGCTGGAACAAGCTGACCGTGGCCCACGGCTGCTACTGGAAGAAGTGCAGCTTCTGCGACGTGGGGCTGGACTACATCGGCCGCTACGAAACGGCCACCGCCAGCGAGCTGGCCGACCGCATCCAGCGCATCGTCGAGGAAACCGGCCAGACCGGCTTTCACTTCGTCGACGAGGCTGCGCCGCCCAAAGCGCTCAAGGCGCTGGCCGAGGAACTGATCCGCCGTGATCTGCAGATCAGCTGGTGGGGCAACATCCGCTTCGAGAAAACCTTCACCCCCGAACTGAGCGAACTGCTGGCGCACAGCGGCTGCATTGCCATGAGCGGCGGGCTGGAAGTGGCCAGCGACCGGCTGCTAAACCTGATGAAAAAAGGCGTGTCGGTGGAACAGGTGGCACGGGTCACCAAGGGCTTCACCGATGCCGGCATCCTGGTGCACGCCTACCTGATGTATGGCTTTCCGACGCAGACGCTGCAGGACACGGTGGACGCGCTCGAATACGTGCGCCAGCTGTTCGAAAACGGTTGCATCCAGAGCGGCTTTTTCCACCGCTTCTCCTGCACCGTGCACTCACCGGTCGGTCTCGACCCCGCCGCCTACGGCATCGAACTTGTCCCGCTGCCCGAAGTGACGTTCGCCAAAAACGACATCGGCTTCATCGACCCCACCCCCATGCCACCCGGTGTGGACCACGACCTGCTGGGCCAGGGCCTGCGCAAGGCGATTTACAACTACATGCACGGCCTGTGTGTGGAAGACGACGTGCGCCGCTGGTTCGAACACCTGCCCTGCGCCGTGCCACGGCCCACGGTCAAGCGCGGGAAGATCGCCAGGGCGCTCGCGCAGCACGGCTGATCAAACCCATGATCGGGTCAGCAATTCGTTCAGCGCGTCGGTGATGTCCTGCCCACGCTCGGACAGGTTCCCGGCGTGCTCCCCCAACTGGTCCATGGCCACGGACACCATGTCCAGCGGGTGCAGCACCAGGTCCATGCCCGCGAATCGAAACACCGGGTTCAGCCGCGTGCCAGCCGAAGCGGCCCTGCGGGGGAGCAAGCTGCGCCGCACCAAGGGCACCACCACCCGACGCCTGTAGTCGTCAAACAGCGACGATTGCACCAGCACCACGAACGGAATGCTCCTAGCACAAGGCTCCCTTGTTGCGATCAACATCGAACTGCGCCATCGATGTGCCTCACAGGGTGCTGTGTTCGTCGGCAAACGAACCGACTGCCGCGTGCACCGCATTCCATTCGCCTGCACACCGCCTGGCGTGCTGCAGTCGCTGGGCAGCGGCGTCTTGCTGGCGCTGCGCATATTCGGTCAACAGCGCCTCCACCGTGGCCGACAGGTTGGCGCTGTAGCGCCTGGCCGATGCCACCACATCCTCCGACAAAGTCAGGTTGACGGGGCGCTTGCGTGGGGTGTTGACAGGGTGAATGGACATGGCACTGCATGATGCGTATGGAATGCGCATAGTATGAACACGCTTGGCGATGCCGAGAAAGCCCGCGCAGCGCGGGCTTTGCAGCTTGCGGTACAAACCCGCATGGTCACACCCTTCAAAGGCAACAAAGCCCACCTGCCCAGCAAGCCCTGCTTGGCCTGTGGCCGGCCCATGAGCTGGCGCAAGGCCTGGGCCAAGAACTGGGAGCAGGTCAAGTACTGCTCCGACGCCTGCCGGGCGCGCAAGGGCGCCACCACGCCAAAGGCCTGAAAGGCTGGACATGTCTGCCACCCCACCGATCCGCCACCTGGTCATTGTGCTGGGCGACCAGCTGGACCAGCACAGCAGCGCCTTCGACGGCTTCGACCCCGCGCAGGACGTGGTGTGGATGGCCGAGGTGGCCGAGGAATCCACCCACGTCTGGTCGGCCAAACCGCGCATCGCGATGTTTCTGAGTGCGATGCGGCACTTCGCGGCCGAACTGCGTGCGCGCGACCTGCCGCTGCACTACACGCGGCTGGGCGATGGAGACAACAGCGGCACGCTGGCGGGCGAACTGCAGCGCGCGATAGCCCATTTGCAGCCCCAGGGCCTCGTCCTCACCGCCCCGGGCGACTGGCGGGTGCTGCAGGCCTTGCGCGGCGTGGCGGCGCAGGCCGGCCTGCCGCTTGAGCTGCGCGACGACACCCATTTCTTCAGCACCGTGCGCGGGTTCGCCGCCCACGCCCAGGGCCGCAAGCAGCTGCGGCTGGAGTACTGGTACCGCGAGCTGCGCAAGCAGCACGGGGTGCTGATGGACGGCCCGCAGCCAGTGGGCGGGCAGTGGAACTTCGACGCCGACAACCGCGAGAGCTTCGGCAAGACCGGCCCGCAGAACGTGCCGGTGCCGTTCCTGGTGCCGCCCGATGCGCTCACGCGCGAGGTCATCGACCTGGTCAACACGCGCTTTGCCGACCATTCCGGCTCGCTCGACCACTTCGCCTGGCCGGTGACCCGCACCGACGCGCTGCGCGCGCTGGAGAACTTCATCGCGCAACGCCTGCCCCTGTTCGGCCAGTACGAGGACGCAATGTGGGCCGGTGAGGTCTGGCTATGGCATTCGCAGCTCAGCGCCGCGCTCAACCTCAAGCTGCTCAACCCGCGCGAGGTGGTGGCCGCGGCCGAAGCGGCGTACCGCAACGGCCAGGCACCACTGGCTGCGGTGGAAGGCTTCATCCGCCAGATCCTGGGCTGGCGCGAGTATGTGCGCGGCATCTACTGGACGCAGATGCCCGGCTACGCGGAGCGCAACGCGCTGGACGCGCAAGCGCCGCTGCCGGCCTGGTACTGGACCGGCGAGACCGACATGGCCTGCCTGCGCGAAGCCATCACGCAGACGCTGACCCACGGCTATGCGCACCACATCCAGCGCCTGATGGTCACCGGGCTGTATGCGCTGCTGCTGGGCGTGCGGCCGCAGGCCGTCCACGGGTGGTACCTCAGCGTGTATGTGGACGCGGTGGAATGGGTGGAGTTGCCCAACACCCTGGGCATGAGCCAGTACGGCGACGGTGGCCTGCTGGGCAGCAAACCCTATGTGGCCACGGGCAAATACATCCAGCGCATGAGCAACCACTGCAGCGGCTGCCGCTACGACCCCGCGCAGAGCACCGGGCCAAAGGCCTGCCCCTTCACCACGCTGTACTGGGACTTTTTGATGCGGCACGAGGGCCTGCTGCGGGGCAACCCACGCATGGCCATGCAGATGAAAAACCTGGACCGGCTGGCGCCCGAAGCGCGCGAGGCGATCGCGGCGCAGGCCAGCGCGCACCGCGCTGCGCAGGTCTGAGCAGCGACGGCTCAGCCGCCCGCGGCGATTTGCCGCAGCGCCTGCTCGAACACCTCGGGCGGCTGGCCGCCCGAAATCAGGTGGCGTTCGTTGACGATCACCGCTGGCACCGAGCTGATGCCGGCGCGGATGAAGAACTGTTCGCGCTCGCGCACCTCGTCCGCAAATTCGTCACTACCCAGCACCTGCTGCGCGCGGTCCACATCCAGGCCGGCCTGCTGCACACAGGCCAGCAGCACCTCGGGGTCGGCCGGGCTTTGTGCGCGGCCGTGGTGCGCTTCCAGCAGCGCGCGTTTGAGTGCGTGCTGCTGTCCGGCTGCCCCCTCGGCCTCGGCCCAGGTGAGCAGGCGGTGGGCGTTGAAGGTGTTCCAGATGCGGCCACGGCCCTCGGGGTTGAAGGCAAAGCCCACCGTCGCGCCGCGCTGGCGAATGGTCTCGCGGATCTGCGTCTGCTGCTCGGGCGTGCTGCCGTACTTTTTCGTCAGGTGCTCGCCCACGTCCTCGCCCTCGGGCCCCATCTGCGGGTTCAGTTCGAAGGGTTGGAAATGCAGTTCGGCGGTGATGGCGGGCTGCACCCGCGCCACCGCGGCCTCCAGCCCGGCCAGGCCGATGGCACACCAAGGGCAGGACACATCGGAGACGAAATCGATCTTCAGGGTGGTGGTGGTCGGGGTGTTCATGCGGGCATGGTAGCCGCGGCATGCGAGACAATGCCGGCCTGCCCGACAAGACCCCGCGCCCATCCCCATGACCCACCGCTACGCCGTCATCGGCAACCCCATCGCCCACAGCAAGTCGCCCCTGATCCACGGCCTGTTCGCGCAAGCCACCGGGCAGGACATCGAATACACCGCCATCGAAGGACCGCTGGACGGTTTTGCCGACACGGTGCGTGCCTTCATTGCGGCCGGCGGCCGGGGCATGAACGTCACCCTGCCCTTCAAGCTGCAGGCCTTCGACATTGCCACCGACCCCATGGAATCGGCCCGGCAGGCCGGCGCGGTGAACGCGCTCAAGTTCGAGGGCGACCGCATCTGGGCGCAGAACTTCGACGGCCTGGGCCTGGTCAACGACATCCAGCGCAACCTGGGCGTGCCACTGGCGGGCAAGCGGGTGCTCATCTGCGGCGCGGGCGGTGCCACGCGCGGCGCCATTGTGCCGATCGCGCAACAGCGGCCCGCGCTGATCGCGGTAGCCAACCGCAGCGCCGACAAGGCGCATGAACTCAAGGCCGACTTCGACACACACGCCACGCTGCAGACCGGTGGCTATGCCGACCTGGCCGGTGAGCGCTTCGACGTGGTGCTCAACGCGACCTCCACCGGCCTCTCGCAGGCCGCGCTGCCGCTGCCCGCCGGGGTGTTCGCGCCCGGCGCACTGGCCTATGAACTGGTCTACGGCAAAGGCCTGACGCCCTTCCTGCGGCAGGCACGCGCTGCGGGCGTGACGCAGCTGGTGGACGGCGTGGGCATGCTGGTGGAGCAGGCGGCCGAAGCCTTTGAATGGTGGCGCGGCGTGCGGCCCGATACGAAACCGGTCATTGAGCGCCTGACCGTCCCCCTCGAATGAGTGCCATCACACTCCGCCGCGGCGCGGGTCGCGGCGCCCGTGCGGGGAAGGGTTCTAGTCTTTGCCGTGGCCTGGGGGCGCTCCGGCGGCAGTGCGTATCTGCTTGCACATGAACACGTCTTCCCGTTGGGCGCCGGCGCTGCCCCTGCTGGCCGTGCTCGGCTCGGTCACCGCGCTGGGCCTGGGCACCTCGCTGGCCAAGCAACTGTTTCCGCAGGTCGGTTCGCTGGGCACCACCGCGCTGCGCGTGGGCTTCTCCGCCCTGCTCATGCTGCTGATCTGGCGCCCGTGGCGCTGGGCGCTGTCGCGCGCCGATGCCATCAGCCTGCTGCGCTACGGCGTGGCGCTGGGCTTCATGAACCTGCTGTTCTACCAGTCGCTCAAGACCATTCCTTTTGGCGTGGCGGTGGCCATCGAATTCAGCGGACCGCTGGCCGTGGCCTGCTTCGGCTCGCGCCGCCGCATCGACTTTGCCTGGATTGCACTGGCCATCGCCGGGCTGGGCCTGCTGCTGCCCCTGGGCCACGACGTGAGCACCCTGGACCCGATGGGCGTGGCCTACGCACTGGCTGCCGCTGTCTGCTGGGCCACTTACATCGTGTTCGGCAAACGCGTGGGGCATCTGCACGCCGGCCACTCGGTGGCACTGGGTCTGAGCGTGGCCGCCCTCACCGTGGTGCCCTTCGGCATCGCCCATGCAGGTGCCGGCTTGCTGCAGCCCGGCGTGCTCGCTCTCGGTCTGGTGGTGGCCGCCATTTCCAGCGCCATCCCCATCTCGCTCGAAATGGTGGCCCTCAAGCGCCTGAGCCCCGGCGCCTTCGGGGTGATGATCAGCCTGGAACCCGCCGTGGCCGCCCTGCTGGGCCTGCTGATCCTGGGTGAGCAGCTGACCGCCCTGCAATGGCTGGCCATCGTGCTGGTGATGGGCGCCGCCGTGGGCAGCGCTGCCACACAGGCGCCCCAGGCGCACAGAGGGCCGGCGGACGAGATCGTGCAGTGACGTGAGGTGGCCGGTTGCGGCCAAGGGGTAGCAGTCCGCTCGAACGTGGCCAAGGTCCGTTGAAGGCTGATCTGAGTCAATCGACACCGCGTGACGAGTGTCAGCGGTCTCGGTGAGCCGTCATTTGTTTCGTCGACGCTCGAACGGCTGGTGTCCATCCAAACTGGCCATGCGGTAGCCGTCGACATGCGCGGCACCAGTACCGGCAGGGGTGCAGGCAACGGGTTTGCACACGAACGAGTTGTGTCTTATTCAAGGCTACGCAAATCCATCGCCAGTGCCGCACGAATTGCAGGGTGAAGTGGAATGCGTGACTCTTCAGCATCCGTTGCATGTTCGTCCGCGCCTGACGGCCTTCCCATCACGATATCGAACCATTGCGCCCTGTCCTTGACGACGCGGAACATCTTCTCGTCGTGCGTGCCCGCGAGGTAAGGCTCGTATACCTCGATGTCTTTTCTCTCGCGCTCAGCGAGCGCCCCGATACGGTCCAGTCGACCGGTTCGCTGCTCGAGCACGCTCGGATTCCAGTCCAGGTCATGGTGAATGACAAACCTACATTCCTGGTGAAGGTCTATTCCCTCTCCCATGACCGAACTGGCCACCAGCAGATCTGGGGACAGGGGCGTATTAAATAGGGCGATCACCCGCTCGCGCACATCTCGCTCGGTGCCTCCGTGCGCCCTTCTGACAGGATCGAGACTCGCGCCGCGGCGATGCGCTTCGTCATCCTCGCCCTGGGCGCCAAGAAGGGCGTCCCTGATGCGCGCGAATTCGCTGTCCTGGAGCTCGGCATCACCGAACGCTTCGATCTGCAATCGGGCTCGTGCGAGGCGTTCCGCGAACGACCGCCAGCGGTCCAGCAGGACAACCCCATGCGGATTGGCTGTGCTGATGCCCTTCCAGACGTCCTCGACGGTCATGCTCCTGCCAAGTGGCGTGAATCGGGTGAGGTAGCTCGGCGTGCGCAGGTGCCGTATGGATGAGTCAACGACGAGATTGATGACATCCGGGTGGCGTCCAGCCGGTTCCGCCAGTGCGTTGGCCAAGCGCTCCCGCAGGCGGGCATAGGAGGATCCATCCCGTCGAAAGAGCCGTTCCGAGATGCGCTCAAGCTCAGCGCGAGCGTCATCGACGGAGTTCGTGCCGAGGGCCGCGCGCGCCCGCTGAATGATGAGGTCGTCAACCCTTCTGGCCAGCTCGCGTTCGACCGCCTCACCAGTCTTGATGAACCAGCAGAAGATCAAGCACTTCTCACCGGCAAGCCACAGCCGTGCCGCCTTCTCGACGGTGGATTTGACTTTCGGGTGAGCTGCGAGAGCACCGGGGCGTCTCAAGGCCCTGTCGATCTCGTTGCGGTACCACCTGACGGCATCCAGACCCATCTCGCGGCTTGTGGACCTCTGCGCTTCTGACTCGCGGTCCTCGGCAGGGATATCAGAGTCTCTGCGCTCGTCCGGCTGTCCGGTGCCCAGTCGCCGAAACGCTTCATAGGAGGACGCGATCCCGTAGGCGAACAGCGGTCTGGCGTGCTTGTCGTCGAGGGCAACGCTCTGAGCACGCGCCGCCAGGAGAAAGGGCAATGCAGCCTCATCGGCGATTGGCAGACCGCCACTGCTCTTGTCGCCCATGACGATGGCCGCACCAACGCGGTACTTGCGGCGATGAGCCCGTTCGTGGCGGATCACCCAGGGTCTCAGCGTGTGGTTCATCTCCTGGCGGGCACGGACTGCGAATTTCGCATGCTCCCATGCCTCGCGTGCGGTGGGACTGATGTTCTCCGGGGCCGGGGCAGCCGGCCCCCAGGCGTCGAACGCCGCCAGGTCTTCCCGTGAGAGCCGTCCCCATGCGGCGTCCAAGGTCAGCGCGGTGGTCTGCGCGTGCGTGAGCTTCTGCTTCAACGCGTCCAGACGGTCTTCAAGCAGCTTGGCTGGTGCGGGATCCAGGGGGCGCACGGCAGACATTCGGCTGAGAACCTCGATGAGTTCTGCGTGGCCGAGCTCAAATGGTGTAGCAGTCAGGAACAGCATGCGGCGGAAGATGCCGCGGAACGCCCCCGCGTCGTCACCGTTTGTCCGTTCCGCAAACAGCCTGCTGATAAGGGTCGAGGGATTCTTCAGCCGGTGGGCCTCGTCGACGACCAGCAGGGGAAGGTCGAGATCGGTCGACGAGAGCAGCCACTTCCACGTCGACTGAGTCGCCGTTGCCAAAGCCACGCGCGCCTGCTCCAAGCGACGCTGGATATCGGCGGACGAGCGGATTGGCAGGTTATGGAGGGCCTGCCGGAGCTCTTGAAGATTGAGGTTGCGAGCGGCGCTCTCCAGCGCTTTGGGCACCGGATCGTCCGGTAGCTCCTCACCTGTTAAGCGCCGCCAGCATGCACGCCACTTTGCTGGCGGGGTGGCAAGAAGCTCTCTCACTCGCTCTGTCGTGAACTGTGAATTGCGAATCAACCCACGCAGTCCATCGGACCACTTCGCGACACGGTCTCTCAGGTCGCTGCCGTCACGCACATAGCGCGTCGCAAAGTGGAGCAATGCCAGTTGGATGAACGTATCCTTCAGCGTTGCCGTCAGCGCCGTGTGTGTCACGACAAGGATGTGCTCGCGTGCATGCGCCCGGTCGTCAAGCTTCTTGAGGAACTCCTCGCCGCTGCGGATCGGCTTGTCGACGCAGCGGATGCCGGTGCCTGGCTCGAGAAGCGACTCGCTGAACTTTCTCCACTCGCGCACCCACTTGCCGGCGACCGAAGCCGGCACGAAGATCACGACCCGTCCAAGCTCCGGCGTGGACAGGATCTGGCTGACGACGACAGCGAGCGCGACATACGTCTTGCCCATGCCCACCTGGTCGGCGAGGATCACGCCCTCCATCGTTTGCAACCTGCGCAAGATGTCGGCTGCGGTGCGGCGTTGCCGTGCCCAATCCTCCTCGAAACGCGGCTCTGTATGGACCCGAAGACGGTCGCTCAGGGCGCAATGCATTTGCGAGCCTCCTTGATGGCACGGCTTGCGTACGAAGCAAGATCTGCCTGATCCGAGCCGACGCGAACGCGCAGGGCATCCAGTGTGGACAAGGTGTCCTCGACCATCTGCGCACCCTGCTGGAGGTCGACATGCAACAAGACGCGTGCCCAGTCGATCCTGCCGACGGACAGTGCGATCTCCGCAATCGTGAAGATCGCTTCCGCGCGCGACTGTTCGCCCGCCTCGAAGGCCTCGGCGATCTTGGTCGCCACGAACACCGGTCCGAGCGGACTGGCCAGGCGTCCTCGAAGCGTGTCGAGTGTCACCAGAGGACGCTCGAGGCGGCGCTGCATCGCAGCCAGCGAAGCAGCGAGCGCACGTCCCTTTCGCAACAAGGATTCCTCGACCTCGAGCCTCCTGAGGGGGTCCAGCACGATTGGAACCGTCTCGCGCACAGTGGCTTGCTCGCGTTCGAGCACCTCGCGCAGGACCTGGGCCAGGGGACGGCCTGTAGCCAGCGCGTCGAGCAGGTGCTGAGCTCTCAGTTTCGCAAGCGCCGGACCAACCGGCAGTGAGTGCGGATCTTGTGCTACCACCGCCCATGGAGTCTTGTTGCCTTGCCAGGAGACGATCACGAACATGGGTATCACCTGTGGAGCAAGGTCGATAGCCACCAACTCCGGCTTGCCTCGTTCAATCCACAGAGCACTGGTCATGAAGGGCTCGGCATCCATCGTGAAGGTGATTTGCCAATCGGCGGGCATGTCGCGTGTCTCGGTGATGCCCAGACACAGTTGCCACTGAGCGTTCGGTCCTGGCCTGAAAACCTCGCAAAGTCCGAAGCAGGTGGGCAGAGCCGGAAGCTCTGTCTCGTCCTCGTCCTTGGGCTCGACCACCTCGGTGTCTGGAGGGACTTTTTCACCAAGCGCGATGAGATTGCGCAACGCACGGCCCTCCTTGCTCTCGAGCGGAGCACCGAGCCACACGTTCATCTCGCGATGGCGGCGAGCGTTGATAAGACCCAGGCCTGCCTTCGTGTGGTTGGAACTGCCCACAAGGGCGACCACCCACTCGTCGCTCTCGATGAGGAGGCATTTCGCGTGCAGCGTGCGAACTTCGTTGTCGAGCGCTTTGAGCTGTCTGACTGCATCGACCTGCTCGGCCAGTTGCTTCGAGAAGGCAGACTGGCCGCGTGGCCCCAATACGACGGCGACTTCTTGATGACGTCTGTTCGCAGGGCGGCCGGTGAGCAGCTGTCGGACGGTGGTCAGCGCCTTGGGGTCGTTTGAATCCCAGTACGGCGAGAGGTGCTTCGCGCGAAGCGGCTTTGACCCGCTCCATGCTTGGTCCAGCACGTCCAGCGGCGCCATCCTCGGGTTCGTTGGCGCGAAAGCAACCCGCAGGCCGGTCGGCCTGCTGGATTGCGCGGCAATCCGCTGACGAAGCAGGTCGAGCGTGCTTCCTGCACGAGCAAAAGCTGCGGTTCGCGGGTCGTAGCCGGGAACCAGTGCGAGGTAGGCCTGGAGTTCATCGACCAAGGCCTTCAACACCTCCGGCGGGAAGAGGCACTGCGAGCCAAGGTCCGCAGCAAGCCCCAACTCAATTTGGCGACGATAGCCAGCCGCCGTGAGGTTTGCGGAGCCAAGGATGATCCTCGTTGCTCGCTCCCAAAGCAGCACGGCGACCTTGGCGTGCAGCAGACCCCCTTCGACCTTGCAAGACAGAAGATCCCAATGCAGCGTGGAGCGATGCACGGGCGCGCTCCGGTCGGCCAGGACGGTCACGCTGGTCTTCTGCAGCGATTCGTGAAGTTCGACGGCGGCGACGATGTCATCGACAGATTTCGTCTCCTCGTTCACGCTGGAGACTTCGAGAAACCGGGCCAGGCAGTTCTGTTCGAAGAAGTCCGGTTCGAGTGCGTACGTCGTGGCCAGAAGCGCCACCGGCTCGCCCGCGTCCGCAGGCTTTTGCCAGAAATCGAGGAGAGGGGTAGGCTTCATTCCGTCTTCGCGAGCAATTTGGCCAGGGTCACAAGACGCATGGGGTGTACCCAACGTTCGTCGTTCAGATCTTCCGTCTGATCCCGATACGGGCTGCGAACGGTCCAGTCCCCATCGATCTGATCCAGCCACGAAAGCTTGCCTTTCGTGGCCTGTACCTGCTCATGGCGTGTAGTGAGCGCATCGAAGAACGTATGGGCTGAAAGCTTGTCCTGAAAGGCGCACAATCCGTGCTCCGCATCATGCGCGAGCGTTTCATCGCCCAGCGCGGCCACGGAATCGATCGCCTTGCGCACGAGGCCCCCGATCTTCGGCGCCAGGGTGGCAAGTCCTGGAGTGGCCAGGGCTTGGGCGGGCGTGATGACTGCGCCATGCTGCTGAACCGTGTGGGCGAGGAAGCGCCGGAAGGTGTTGTCAAGCGCGGTGGCCGCCTCCTCGTAGTCGATCGCCGCCTGGAGGGCCTGGCGTGTGGGCGTGCTGGCCTTGGCGAGCAGCGATTGCGCCAGGTCACGCTGATTCGTTTGCGCGGCAGAGGGCGTCTGCGCCAGCCGCGCCGCGAGCTCGTTTCGGATCTCGTGCTCGCTGACAAGCAGAAGATTTCGCAGCACACGACGCTCGTTGGATCTGGCTTCGCGCGGGGCGAGAAAATCCGAAAGATCACGCAGGAGCTGCCCTGTGGGCGGGCATGCACACTCCGCCTTTTCCAGGGAGCGCACACAGGCATCGGTGATGTCCTTGCGCAGTCGGCCACCTGCGGATCCGGGAACTCCGTCCACGTACCCGTTTAGCCTGAAGTCGCGCTCCCATGCACTTAGCAAGTGCAGTGCGTTCTGCGCAGGCATGTCGTCCAGACTGAGCACCCGTGCATGGCGGGAAAGGGGGCGGTAGACGCCCGTGAAGCCAAAGACCCGCGGACCGCTCAGGTACGTGCGACGGCTCAGACGCATGCCCGAGGCCCTGGCTCTCGACGCCTTCTGGTTTCCCGGCAGACCTTCTGGGCGACCGTTGCCAGGGTGTCGAACGATGGCCTCGACAACCATCCATTCGAAGACGATATCGACAGTTGTCTTTCCTTGGTCAGCCGTCAAATCGTGCAAAGCCTGGTAGGCGACGGCGCCCACCGCTGACAAGGTCACGAACCGTGGGTGAGACATCCGGGCTCGTATGCCGGGCGCCAGCTTGTCGGCAATGCGGTCGGCCACGGCCGCAAGACCAAGTGGATCGAGTCCACCCTCGCCCACTGCTCCGGGGTCGTATGCCGAAAGACGCGGCAATTGGTCAAAAAGTGCCATACGTGTCAAACATCATGGTTTGAGGATTTGCAACTGGACCCGGAAAAATGTTTGCCCGGCGGGCAGCTCCATCAGCGGCGGTTGGAGTTCGTTGCGGTTCATGGGCAGGGGGCATCAATGACCCTCTGCGGTTGCCAAGCCCAGCACGCGGTTCGCATCCATACCCTGCTCCAGCGCCACACGGGGCGTCTGTCCATCCAGGGCTGGATGCGGACTTTCAAGAAAAGCGAGCACAGACCAGCCATCGGTGGTGCCCAGTGCCTGCGACAACGGCTGGAGGTGCGGAAATACAAATGGCTCGAACTGCCAGCGCGGGAGCTTGAAGCCGCGCCGCAGATGCGCAACACCGATGCAGCGGCCAGACTTGATCCAGGCATTGATGGTCACGCGCGAAGTGCCTGCCAGCTCGGCGGCTTCGTCGGTGGTGATCATGTCGGCCGCCTGCATGCGCTCGCGCCGGTACACCGCACCCGAGCGCAGCAGCGCATTGGTCTGCGCTTCACTGGCATAGGGGTCGGCTGAAACGGCACTCCGGATTGGGGTCTCAAGGGCAACAGAGAGGGGATAAGTCAAAGTGTTCATGTGTGTTCACGGATGCCCACTGTTGTGGCGCGTTGCGCTTGTTCACCTGACTCTCGACATCTCTGGCGTAAAGCTCGTCAGAGCGTGACGACAAGGCGATTGAAAGGGTTTGGCTTGACATGGTCGGTTTCGAAGCATGAGCGACCGATGAATTTTCACTCGACAAGGAAATTTCGTCAATTTCGTTAAGTTTGAAAAGATTTCATGGTCGACTACTTCGTTCCCGCACCGGTTGCCTATCCGCATCGCGCTTGCGGGGTAAAGGCTCACCTTCTGCACCTGCCTTCAGGCCGTCGCGCACCCAGTCTCTGGCAGCGTGGCGGTTACATGCAAGGACGGTATGGGCCGAGGCCGCGCGGCCCTGGAAATTCTCAAGGCACACCCCGCCAGACCTATCCCCGGCCCGATCGACGGGCCTCTCGCAGCATGAACAGGTACAGGCCCTCCACCTTGTCGCGGGCCCAAGGGGTCTTGCGCAGGAATTTCAGGCTGGAGTTGACGCTCGGGTCGAGAGCGAAACAGCGGACCGGGATTCTCCGCGCCAGTTCGTCCCAGCCGTAGTGGGCCTGCAGGGCGCGCACCATGGCCTCCAGGGTCACGCCGTGGAGGGGGTTGCGCGGTTGCTCAGCGGGCGGTGTGGGCTCGTTCATGCGGCGATTTTGCCTGCGCCATCACCATCGCCCTCGGCTCGATCGCTCTGGCCGTCAGCGTCACGGCGCCGCCCGCTCCCGCACCGGCTGCCCATCCACCATCGCGCTGCCGGGGTAGAGGATCACCGTCTCGCCCGCCTTCAGGCCGTCCTGCACCCAGGCGCTGTCGGCGTGGCGGTCTCTAAAGATCACCGTCCGGGCGCGGGCTTTGCCGACCTCGACCACGAAGACCTGCCAGCCGTCGCCCTGGCGCACCAGCGCGGCCGAGGGCACGAGCAGGGCGCCGTCCTGTGCCGAGAGGGTGATGCGCGCGTCCACCCGGAAGCCGTCGCCCAGGCGCTGCAGTTCTTCGCCTTTGGCATTGAGCGCCACGATGACGTTGACCCGCTGTTCTTCGATGCCCAGGGCCGAGACCTTGGTGAAGGCCTGCGGCTCGATGCGCGCCACGGTGCCGGCCAGCGGCGGTTGGGCGCGGCCGGTGGCCAGTTGCACCGCAGCGCCGGGCGGGATGCGCGGGGCATCGCCCGAGAGCACGTCGACCACGGCTTCGAGCGCACCGGTGTCACCGATCTCCAGCAGCGGCTGGCCGGCGGTGACGGGTTCGGCACTTTCCTTGTGCAGCTTGAGCACGCGGCCGGTGACCGGGCTGGTGAGCGACCACAGGCCTGGAACCTGGCCTTGCGTCACCGCGCCGCTGCCGGGCTGGGCGCGCTGCAGCGCGGCGCGGGCTTCTCCCAGCGCATGCGCTGCCGCCGCCTGCTGGGCCTGGCCGGTGCGCAGCGCCTGCTGCGCGGCCTCGCGCGCCAGGCGGGCCTGGTCGCGGGCCGAGGGGGCGATGAAGTTGTCTTGGGCCAGCTGGTCGGCGCGTTCGGCTTCCAGCGTGGCCTGGGCCAGTGCGGCCTGCAGCCGCTTGACGTTGGCCGCAGCGGCGGCCAAGGCGGCGTCGGCGCTGCCCAGGCGTTCCTGCAGCACGCCGCGGGTGCGCGCGTCGATCATCGATGGCGCCGAGGGCGCCAGCACCGCCACCACGTCGCCGGCCTGCACCGCGTCACCCACCTTGAGGGTGGGCCGCTGCAGCTGCGCAGACGTCGGCGCGGTAACGGTGTAGCGCTGCTGCAGGCGCAGGCGGCCGTCTTCCTCGATCACCTGCTCAAACCGGCCCTCGGCCACGGTGGCGGTTTCCACCACCAGCGGGCGCGGGCGGTAGGCCGCCCACAGCACGGCGGCCAGCGCCGCCACGGCCAGGCCGCCGATGAGCCAGCGACGCCTTGCAGCATCGTTGTTTTTGTTCGTTGTGTTCATTCACGCACTTTCAAGACGGAAACCAGATCCAGCCGGTCGATCTGCCGGCGCACCAGCAGGGCGCTGACCACACCCGCGGCCAGCACGATGAAGGCGGCCGACGCATAGGTCGATGGCTCGATCACCACCGGAAAATCGATCGCGTCGCTGGACATGAGCCGCATCATCAGCGAGGCCAGGCCCCAGCCCAGCAGCGCACCCATGGGCAGGGCCAGCAGCAGTTCGGCCAGCAACTCGGCCAGCAGCAGCACCGACACCTCGGCCCGGGTCATGCCCAGCACGCGCAGGCTGGCCAGTTCCCAGGCGCGCTCAGACAGCGAGATGCGCGCCGCGTTGTAGATGATGCCCACCGCCATGGCCACCGCAAACAGGGTGAGGATGCTGCTGAACACGCCCATGTTGCGTTGGGTGCGGTGGGTGAACTCGGTCAGGGTGCTGGCCTTGTCAAACACCGAATTGATCAGCGGCGCGGTCTTCACGGCGACCCAGAAGGCGTCCATGGCCTGCGGGTCCACCTGCAGCGCGGCATCGGCCACGCCGTCGCCATCGCCGGCCAGGCGGTTGAGGGTGGCGAGGTTCATGTAGAGCAGCTGGCCGAACATGGTGTGGGCGACGTCCACCACCGTCACCTCCACAGTGCGCTGGCTCCAGAGGCGAAAGCGGATCTGCACCCGGTCGCCCACGCGCGCGCCCAGCTCGTTGGCCAGCAGGGCCGAGAGCACCACCCCGTCGGCCGGCAGCGACAGCGCACCGCGCTGCTCGTCGACCACCCGCATCAGCCGCGCATCACCGCGCAGGGCCATGACGGCGGTGTCTTTGGTGGTGCCGCGCAGGCTGATCTGGACCGGCTCGGTGCGGTAGACCTCGGCGTCGAGCACGCCCGGCAGGCGCCGCAGGTCGCGCACCGCGTCCACCGGCACCGGGCGGTGGAAGTTGACCAGCACATCGCCCTGCTGCACCTGGCGGAATTGCACGTCGATGATGTGGTCGATGGCGTCGAGCCAGAAGGCGCCAGAGATTTGCAGCGCCACCGCCAGCGCGATGCCGGTGACGGTAAAAGCCGCGCGCAGCGGCCGGCGCTCCAGGTTGCGCACCACCATGCGTGCGCTGGTGGACAGGAAACGCCCCAGACCCAGGCGTTCGAGCAGGGTGGCGGTGTAGGCCGGTGGCGCGGGCGGCAGCATGGCCTGCGCCGGGCGCAGGCGCACCACGGCGTGGATGGCCGTCCAGGTGCCGGCCGCAGCCGCCAGCGCGGCGATGGCGGCCGAGAGTAGCACCAGCCCGGTGTCGGTGGCGTAGGCCAGGCGGTTGAAGCGGAACACTTCGTCGTACAGGCTGAGCATGCCGCGGCCGATCAACTGGCTCAGCCCCAGCCCGGCCACCACGCCCAGCCCGGCGATGACCAGCGCGAGCTGGATGTAGTGCCAGGCGATGGCCCCGTCGCTGTAGCCCAGGGCCTTGAGCGCGGCGATCTGGCTGCGCTGGGTGGCCACCTGGCGGCTGAGCACCACGTTGAGGATGAACATGGCCACCGCCAGGAAGATGGTGGGCAGCACCGTGCCCATGACCTTGAGCTGGGACAGTTCGTCCGCCACGATCTTGGTCGAGAGCTGCCGGTCGCGCCCGACCGCGCCGACGCTGCCGTACGGTTCGAGCAGGCGGTCCAGCGCCGTGAGCACCGGTTGCTCGGCCACGCCACCGTGCAGGCGCAGCGAGACCTGGTTGAACGCGCCCTGCAGGTCGAAGGCTTCGGTCATGCGCTGGCCGTCGATCCACCAGATGCCGAAGCTGGTGTCGTCGGGCGCCCCGCCCTGCGAGGCGAACACGTATTCGGGCGACACGGCGGTGCCCACGATGTGCACCCGTTCCAGCCGGCCATTGAGGATGGCCTGCACCACGTCACCGGGCTGGAGCTGGCGCGCAGCGGCGAAGCGGTCGCTCACCAGGGCTTCGAGCTGGCCGCCACGCTCGGGCCAGCGGCCGGCGCGCAGGGTGAGGGCGTTCAGCCCTTGGCGGCCGGCGTGCACCCGCGAAAGGTCCAGGCCGATGAAGCGGCCGGTGACCGGTTGCAGCACACCGGGCAAATCCACCTGGGCGTCGTGGGCCACGGTCAGCTGCACCTCGGCCACGCCGGGAAGGGCCTCGATGCGCTCGGCCAGCGAGACCGGCGCGCGCCGGACACTGGCAAACAGGTCGGCCAGCCGGTTGTCGCGGTAGAAGGCATCGCGCGAGCTCTTGAGCGAGTCGTGCACCGCAAACATGCCCACAAAGCCGGCCACACCAATGGCCACCACGACGGCGATGGTGATGACCTGCGCCCGCAGCCGGGTCAGGTCGCGCCAGAGTTTGGTCTGCAGGGCGGTCATTGAGGCACCCTTCGGCCTGCGGCCTGTCCCGCCCAGCGGGAGCGAGCTGGCTTGGGGCGGCCCGGCGCTGCGCTCATGTGCACCCTTCGGCCTGCGGCCTGTCCCGCCCAGCAGGAGCGAGCTGGCTTGGGGCGGCCCGGCGCTGCGCTCATGCTCATCACCAGTTGAGCGACGACGCCGGCGCCTTGTGGGCGTTGACGTGGCTCTCGACGATGCGGCCGTCGGCCAGGCGCAGCACCCGGTCGGCCATGTCGGCGATCGGCGCGTTGTGGGTGATGACCACGGTGGTGGTGCCCAGTTCGCGGTTCACCCGCTCGATGGCCTGCAACACCATCACGCCGGTGGCGCAGTCGAGCGCGCCGGTGGGCTCGTCGCACAGCAGCACCTCGGGGCGCTTGGCGATGGCGCGGGCAATGGCCACCCGCTGCTGCTCGCCGCCCGAGAGCTGGGAGACAAAGTGGTGCCGCCGCGGCGCCAGCCCGACCAGCGCCAAGGCATCGGCCGGCGCCATCGGGTCGTCGGCCAGGTCGGTCACCAGGGCCACGTTCTCCTCTGCCGTGAGGCTGGGAATGAGGTTGTAGAACTGGAACACGAAACCCACGTGCTCGCGCCGGTAGCGCGTCAGCTCGGCGTCGCCCGCGCCGATCAGCTCGTGCGTCTGCCCGTCGTGCGTCCACTGGGCCGAGCCGCTGGTGGCGGTGTCCAGCCCACCGAGGATGTTGAGCAGGGTGGACTTGCCACTGCCCGAGGCGCCCAGCAGCACCACGAACTCGCCGCGCACGATGTCCAGGTCCACCCCGCGCAGGGCTTGCACCGCCGTCTCCCCCTCGCCGTAGGTTTTGGTCAGGGCGCGGGCTGTGAAAACCGATTGTCTGGCGTTACCGGGCAGGCTCATGCGGCCATCATCGCGCATGGCAGCCCGAAGACGGCTGACGTGCATCAAATCGGGTGTGTCCGCTGGTGTCGTGTGGGCCAGTCGCCGCCTCAGGCAGCCGCCGCGCCGCCCGGGCGGCTGTGCACAACCGGTGCCCCCTGTTGTTGGCTTTTCCCGGAGGGGATGGCAAGCTACGCCCATGTCATCGCCTGCCGCTGCCGCCATCGCTCCCGCTTTTTTGCAGGGCATGGTCTTGGGTCTGGGTCTGATCGTCGCCATCGGGGCACAAAACGCCTTTGTGCTGCGCCAGGGCCTGCGCCGCGAGCATGTGGGCAGTGTGGTGCTGTTTTGTGCCCTGGCCGATGCGCTGCTCATCACCGCAGGTGTGCTGGGCATGGCCCAGGCGCTGGGTCGCCACCCGGTACTGGCGCAGGCCATGGCGCTGGCGGGTGCCGTCTTTCTGGCCTGGTACGGCTGGCAGGCGCTGCAGCGCGCCCGGCGCAGCAGCCGGTTGCAGGCCGACCAGGGGGGCACCGGTCTGAGCCGCGGCGCCGCCATCGCACAGGCCGCCGCCTTCACCTTGCTCAACCCCCATGTGTACCTGGACACCGTGCTGCTGGTGGGCAGCATCGGTGCCCAGCAGCCGCCCGGCCTGCGCGGCGCTTTCATCGCTGGCGCAAGCCTCGCCAGCCTGGGCTGGTTCACCGCGCTGGGCTTCGGCGCGCGCTGGCTGGCCCCGCTGTTCGCCCGGCCGCGCGCCTGGCAGGTGCTCGACGCGCTGATCGGCCTGACCATGTGGACCCTGGCGGTGCTGTTGCTGCAGCACGCGCTGCAACGTGGCTGAGCAGCGACCGGCCATCGCCCATGTCTGCCGGAACGCCACTGCATGCCAGCCACTGCCCCCACAATGGCGGCACCCGCGCCGCTTGCCGCATGAGGCCATGCCATGTACCTGCCCGCCCATTTCGAAGAGAAACGCCCTGCCGTCCTGCACGCGCTGATGCGCGAGCACCCGCTGGGCCAGCTGGTCACCCTCGGCCCCGACGGGCTGGACGCCAACCCGCTGCCCTTCGAACTGGACGCCCGCATCGGGCCGCACGGTTTGCTGCGCGCCCATGTGGCGCGCGCCAACCCGGTGTGGCAGCAGGCGGCCGACACCGAGGTGCTGGTGATCTTTCAGGCGTCGGACGGCTACATCTCGCCCAACGGGTACCCGAGCAAGCCCGAACACCACCGCCACGTGCCCACCTGGAACTACGCGCGGGTGCACGCCCACGGCGTGCTGCGGGTGCGTGACGACGAGCGCTTTCTGCGCGGCCTGGTGGCGCGGCTCACCCGCGAGCACGAGGCGCGCTCCCAGCAGGCCCGGCCCTGGAAGATGGGCGACGCACCGGCCGACTACATCGACCGCATGCTGCAGATGATCGTGGGCATCGAGATCGAGGTCACCCGTCTGGTGGGCAAGTTCAAGCTGGGCCAGAACCGCGAGCCGCGCGACCGCCTGGGCGCTGCCAGCGCGCTGGCCGCCCGCGGCCAGACCGCGCTGGCACAGGCGATGCGCGATGCCGGGCCGGCCTGAGCGACTGACCCGCGACCGGTCGTTGACGGCGCCGCGGCGCAGGCGGCGTCCGGCAGACGACAGCCTGTGCGCGCCGCGACCCGCACAATCACCGCAGTGAAAACCCGCCACTTTGGCCAGTTGCTGGCCCTCTCTGCCCTCTGGGGCGCATCGTTCCTGTTCATCCGCATCGCCGCCCCGGTGATGGGGCCCTGGGTGCTGGCCGCCCTGCGGGTGGTGCTGGCCCTGACCACGCTGGCCGTGCTCATGCGCGTGCTGCGCCACCCCTGGCCGTGGCAACACTGGCGGACCCTGGTGGTCATCGGCCTGCTCTCGGTGGCCTTGCCGTTCATGCTCTATGCCTGGGCGGCGCTGCGCCTGCCTGCGGGCTACAGCGCACTGCTCAACACCACTGCGGTGCTGTTCGGCACGCTCGCCTCGGCATGGTTCAAGGAAGACACACTGACCGCACGCAAACTGCTGGGCTGCCTGTGCGGTTTCGCCGGCGTCGGCCTGATCGTGCGCCTGGGCCCGGTGCCGCTGGATGCCGCCACCCTGGCCGCGGCCACCGCCTGCGTGGCCGCCGCGGCCTGCTACGGCTGCTCAACCCCGCTCATGAAGCGCGCCACCACCCACATGCCGCCGCTGGCCATTGCCGCGGGCATCCACCTGCCGGCGCTGCTGGTGGTGTTGCCCGGCGCGGCCTGGACGCTGCCCCAGGCGCAGTTCACGCCTGGCGCGCTGGCGGCGGTCGGGGTGCTGGGGGTGGTCACGTCCGGTCTGGCCTACTGGGCGCACCTGCGCATCATCCGCCACGTCACACCGGTGGCGGCCATGAGCCCGGCCTTCTTGATCCCGGTGTTCGGTGTGACCTGGGGCCACCTGTTTCTGGGTGAGACGCTCTCCCCCGGCATTTTTGCCGGTGGCGCACTGGTCTTGCTGGCCACCGCACTGGTGACCGGCTTCAACCCGCTGCGGCGCCTGTTTGCGGTGACCGATCCGGCGCCCTGACCGGCGCGGCGGGCACCCGCCATGCCGCAGACACGCCCCCAGCCACCAGACCGACAACGGTTCGAAAGCGTGCGGTGTTCAGGCACGGCGTTGCGGCCGGTGCCCGGTTTATCCTTCGGTTTCCCCACTTTGCCCGCGCAGCATGAAAACCATTCACATCCTCAACGGCCCGAACCTGAACCTGCTGGGCACCCGCGAGCCTGCCCAGTACGGCCACACCACCCTGGCCGATGTGGAGGCCCTGTGCGCCGCCCACGGCCAGCGCCTGGGCCATGCCGTGGCCTGCTTTCAGAGCAATTGGGAGGGTGCGCTGATCGACAAGATCCACGAACTTGGCCAGCTCTATAAAGCCGGCGAGGTGCTGGGGGTGGTGTTCAACCCCGGTGCGCTCACCCACACCTCCATCGCGCTGCACGACGCCATCAAAGGGGTGGCGCCGCTGCCGGTGATCGAGTGCCACATCTCCAATGTGCATGCGCGCGAAGCCTTTCGCCACCACTCCTGGGTGTCGCCGGTGGCCGCCGGCATTGTGGTGGGCTTCGGGGTGAACGGCTACCTGGTGGCCATGGATGGCCTGGTGCGCCTGTGCGCGCCAGCCACAGCGGCCACACCGCCCGAGAGCAGTGCCTGATACCGCCCCAGCGGGAAGCACGGGCATTCGGCCGTTGACCGCCCAGGCCGCACCCGCGGCTGGCGCTCAGGCGCGGTGGTCGAGACGGCGCAGGCGCCAGGCGCACAGCGTTGCCACCACAGCCAGCGCGCTCGCCAGCCCGAAAACGCTGGCCAGCCCGAACATGGACGACAACACCCCGCCGCCCAGCCCGCCAATGACGCCGGGCAGGCCGTAGCCGATGACGGTGTAGAGCGCCTGGCCGCGTCCGCGCAACCGGCCCGGAAAGTGGTGCGAGATCAGCGCGATGCAGACCGTGTGGTGGGCGGCGAAGGTGATGGCATGCAGCGCCTGCGCGGCCAGCAGCAGCGGCCAGACCTGCGGCAGCCCGGCGGTCAGGCCCATGCGCAGGGCCATCAGCGCCGAGGCCAGCACCAGCCAGCCGGTCAGGCTGAGCCGGGGCAACCAGCGCCCCTGGGTGAAGAACCAGCCGATCTCGATCAGCACCGACACCGCCCAGAGCAAACCGATCACCGTCTTGCTGTAGCCCAGGCTGTCGAGGTAGAGCGAGAAAAAGACGTAGATCGCGACGTGCGCCAGGATGTGGAAGAAGACCGATGCGAAAAACCAGCGCACCGCCGGCTGCCGCAGCAAGGGCCAGATGGCGGGGTGGTCGTCGTCGGCGTGGGCGGCCTCTTTGCGGTCGGGCAGACACCAGACGCTCACCACCACGGCCAGCAGCGTCGCCAGCGTCCAGGCCGGGAAATGCCCCAGTCCAAAGCGCTCGAACCACCCGCCAGCCACCACCACCGTGACCAGAAAGCCCAGCGAGCCCCACAGCCGCACGCGGCCGTAGCGCTTCGCGTCAAAGGCACCCCCCTGGCTGACCAGGTGCGCCAGCGCAGCCTCGCTCATCGGCATCATGGCGCTGGTGTGGATGAACATCAGCAGCAGCACGGCGAACAGCGCCACCGGGCCGAGCGGAAACCACAGCGCCAGCGCGGCGATGAAGGCCGCCGTGGCGCCATAGCGCAGCAGCTTGACGCGTTCGCCCGTGCGGTCGCTCAAGGTGCCCCAGGCGTAGGGCGCGAACAGGCGCGTGGCCGCCTGAACCGAGGTCAACACGCTGATGGCCAGCAGCCCAAACCCCAGATCCTTGAGCCACAGCGGCAGGTAGGGGTTGAAGAAGCCGATGTGCGCGAAATAGCTCGCCGACAGGGCGGCGAAAGGCAACAAGTGCCTTCTTTCAGGTTCAGGAGACACGTTGGTCAGCCAGCGACAACCGTGCAGGCGTGCATCCAGCACACACCGCAGAACCGGCTTTGCCGGGCAGCTGGTGTGGTCCCTTCAGGGGGAAGCCGCGAAGCGGCGCAGGGGGTGCTCACCGTTTCTCGATGTCCGGGGTGTCTACCCGCACGTCCCCACACTGCGCACGGTGGCGCAGCGCATGGTCCATCACCACCAGGGCCAGCAGCGCCTCCAGGATGGGCGCGGCGCGGATGCCGACGCAGGGGTCGTGGCGGCCCTTGGTGATGACTTCGGTCGGCTGGCCCGCCACGTCAATGGAGTCGCGCGGGATCAGGATGGAACTGGTCGGCTTGATGGCGACCGACACGTCCAGGTCTTGCCCGGTGCTGATGCCGCCCAGCACGCCGCCGGCCTTGTTGCCGACGAAACCGCCGGGGGTGAGCGCATCGCCGTGGGTCGAGCCTTTGTCGGCCACCGAGGCGAAGCCAGCGCCGATCTCCACGCCCTTGACCGCATTCAGGCCCATCATGGCGTAAGCGATGTCAGCGTCCAGTTTGTCGTACAGCGGCTGGCCCAGGCCCACCGGCATGCGCCGGGCGACCACGCGCAGCCGTGCGCCGCAGGAATCGCCGCTCTTGCGCAGCGCATTCATGTAGTCCTCCAGCACCGACACATCGGCCACCGGCGCGAAGAAAGGGTTGTGCGGCACATGGTCCCAGCTTTCAAAGCCAATCGGTACCTCGCCGATCTGCGTCATGCAGGCGTGAAACGTGGCGCCGTACTTTTCCCGCAGCCATTTCTTGGCCACCGCACCGGCCGCCACCGTGGGCGCCGTCAGGCGGGCCGAGCTGCGGCCGCCACCGCGCGGGTCGCGGATGCCGTACTTCTGCCAGTAGGTGTAGTCGGCATGGCCGGGGCGGAAAGTCTGCAGGATGTTGCCGTAATCCTTGCTGCGCTGGTCGGTGTTGCGGATCAGCAGGGCAATCGGCGTGCCGGTGGTTTTGCCTTCGTACACACCCGAGAGGATTTCCACCGCATCGGGTTCGTTGCGCTGGGTGACGAATTTGCTGGTGCCCGGGCGGCGGCGGTCCAGGTCGTGCTGGATGTCGGCCTCTGTCAGACCCATGCCGGGCGGGCAACCGTCGATCACGCAGCCAATGGCCGGGCCGTGGGATTCACCGAAGTTGGTGACGCAAAACAGGGTGCCAAAAGTGTTGCCGCTCATGGGGCGGGATTATCCCAGAGGGCATGCGGGCTTGGCCGACGCTGTCTGCCGCTGTACGTCGCTGTGTGTCCCCAACACAAATGCCCCGCGAGCGGGGCGTTGCGCCATTCCGTCAGCCGGTCAGGGGAAATTCGGCTCGCTCTTGCCTTCGGCCTCTTCTTCGGGCCAGTCGCGGATGTAGGCCTTGAGCATCTTGTTCTCGAAATTCTGGGCGTCCACCACAGCCTTGGCGACGTCGTAGAAGCTGATCACCCCCATCAGCATGCGGTTCTCGATCACCGGCATGTAGCGTGCATGGCGGTCGAGCATCATGCGGCGGACCTCGTCCATCTCGGTGGCCATGGTGCAGGTCAGCGGGCCCGGGTCCATGGCGCGGTAGACGGTGGTACCGCCGAGCTGGCCGCCGTTCTTGACCAGCGCGTTGATGACCTCGCGGAACGTCAGCATGCCCACCACCAGCCCGTGGGACATCACCACCAGCGACCCGATGTCCTTTTCGTCCATCAGCTTGACGGCGTCGGCCAGGCTGTCCTCAGGGGTGACGGTGTAGAGGGCGTTGCCCTTGACGCGCAGGATGTCGCTGACCTTCATGGCACATCTCCTCAGGATAAATGCTGTCGCCAGCTGAGCAGGCGTGGCAATGAATATAGCCCACAATCTGCGCGAACAACACACCGGGTTCGCCCGGACGTCACCCTCGGAGACACACCCATGCCCGGCTACTCAGACCCCGGCTTCGACACCCTGGCGCTGCACGCCGGCGCCGCCCCCGACCCGACCACCGGCGCCCGCGCGGTGCCCATCCACCTGACGACCTCGTTCGTCTTTGAATCGAGCGACCACGCCGCCGCCCTGTTCAACCTGGAACGCGCCGGCCACGTCTACAGCCGCATCAGCAACCCGACCAACGCGGTGTTCGAGCAGCGCATGGCGGCACTCGAAGGCGGTATTGGCGCCATCTCGGTGGCCAGCGGCCAGGCCGCGCTGCACCTGTCCATTGCCACCCTCATGGGCGCTGGTTCGCACATCGTTGCCAGCACCGCGCTGTACGGCGGCAGCCAAAACCTGCTGCACTACACCCTGCGCCGCTTTGGCATCGAGACCACGTTCGTGAAACCCGGCGACATCGACGGCTGGAAAGCCGCCGTGCGCCCCAACACCCGGCTGTTTTTCGGCGAAACCGTGGGCAACCCCGGCCTGGACGTGCTGGACATCCCCACCGTGGCACAGATCGCGCACGAGGCCCGGGTACCACTGCTGGTGGACAGCACGCTGACCACGCCCTACCTGATCAAGCCCTTTGAGCACGGCGCCGATCTGGTCTACCACTCGGCGACCAAGTTCCTCTCGGGTCACGGCACCGTCATTGGCGGCGTGGTGGTCGACAGCGGCGGCTTCGACTGGGACGCCTCGGGCCACTTCCCCGAGCTGACCGAACCCTACGACGGCTTCCATGGCATGACCTTCAGCGAGGAAAGCACCGTCGGCGCCTTCCTGCTGCGCGCGCGCCGTGAGGGCCTGCGCGACTTCGGCGCCTGCCTGAGCCCGCACAGCGCCTGGCTGATCCTGCAAGGTCTGGAAACCCTCCCGCTGCGCATGGAGCGGCACATGAGCAACACCGAAAAAGTGGTTGCTTTCCTCGCCAGCCACCCGCTGGTGGGCCGCGTCGGCCACCCGCTGCTCGAATCGCACCCCAGCCACGCGCTGGCCAACCGCCTGCTCCGGCACGGCGCCAAAGGTGCGGGCTCGGTGTTCAGCTTCGACATCAAAGGCAGCCGCGAACAGGGCAAGGCCTTCATCGAAGCCCTCAAAATCTTCAGCCACCTGGCCAACGTGGGCGACTGCCGCTCACTGGTGATCCACCCCGCCAGCACCACCCACTTCCGCATGAGCGACGAGGCGCTGGAGGGTGCCGGCATCGGGCCAGGCACCATACGCCTGTCCATCGGTCTGGAAGACCCTCAGGATCTGATCGACGACCTCAAGCGCGCGCTGAAAGCGGCAGAAAAGGCAGGTGCGTGATGAAACTCACCGTCAACGGCGCCACCACCTACTGCTATACCGGCGGCAAACCCTTCGACGCGGCCAAGCCGACCGTCGTCTTCGTCCACGGCGTGCTCAACGACCACAGTGTGTGGATTTTGCAAAGCCGCTACCTCGCAAACCACGGCTGGAACGTGCTCGCAGTGGACCTGCCGGGCCACTGCAAGAGCGGCGGCGAAGCGCCGTCCAGCGTCGAAGAAGCGGCCGACTTCATCGGCGCCCTGCTCGACGCGGCCGGCGTGCAGAAGGCCGCGCTGGTCGGCCACAGCTGGGGCTCGCTGATTGCCATGGAAGCGGCGGCGCGGCTGAAAGACCGCATCTCGCATGCGGTGCTGGTCGGTACCGCCTTCCCGATGAAGGTCTCGCCCGCGCTGATCGAGGCTTCCCTGAACGAGCCGGAGAAGGCACTGACCATGGTCAACGTGTTTTCCCGCTCCACCCTCTGCGCCCCGCCCTCGGCACTGGGGCCGGGCACCTGGGTCTATGGTGCCGGCATGGCCCTGGGCCGGCGGGTGCTGCGCAGCAACCCGAAAGTGAACGTGTTCCACCGCGGCTTCGTGGCGTGCGACCGCTACCAGGGCGGCGAAGCGGCCATGGCCGCACTCACCTGCCCGGTGCTGTTCCTGCTCGGCGGTCTGGACCAGATGACCCACCCGAAGGCGGCGCAGGGCCTGATCAAAGCGGCGCAGGCGGCCGGTCAAAAGGTGCAGGTGGTCACCCTGCCCGTGGGTCATCACCAGATGACCGAGACGCCCGACGCCACCCTGTTCGCGATCCGCGACTTCCTCAAAACCTGAACACCGTGGTCGGCCCGGACACGATCACCCTGCCCTTGAACGCCGACCGGGCCTGCGAGATCGCCACGACATTCGTCCTGTGCGACCTGCCGGCCAACTTCCGGGCCAACCCGTTCCCGGTCTGAGCGCTGCTGCGCGAACACGAGCCGGCGCGGCGCATGCCCGACGGTTCGCTCTTCCCCACTGCGATGCCGAACTGATGACGGGGTAGCGACGCCGCCGTGCCCAGATCCGACAAGCACATCGAATTTGCGCCCAAGTCCGGCGTGGACTCGCCGCTGTGCGAGCACCACTCCACCAGCCGGGTTTTCAACGACCCGCCGCTGCACTCGAGGGTGCGCAAGCTGATCATGGGCGCCCTCACCCGCCGCGGTTGCCGGCATGGAGCCAAGCCTGGTCGCGCTGGTCGACAGCCTGCTCGACCGCATCAAGGCGCAGGGCGGCGGCGACTTGATCCAGGGCGAGACCAGCGGCGACAAGCTCAGCGAGGTCGAGCTGCTGCAGAACTGCATCTTCCTGCTCAACGCTGGCCACGAAACCACCACCCAACTGATTGGCATCGGCCTGAACCGATGCAGGAGTTTCCCGTCCAGCACGCCGAGTTGCTGGTCAACCTGTGCACCGCTGGCGCCGACGAGGCGGCTCGGGAGCAGGTGCTGACGCTGGCAGCGGATGAGTGCCTGCGCTACGAGTCGTCCAACCAGCCGGGCAACCGACGTGCGCTGACAGCGGCCACGGTGGGCGGTGTGGCGCTGGATGCAGGTGCGCTGGTCACCCTGGGTATCGGCGCCGCCAACCGCGACCCAGCCGTCTACGAGCAACCCGGGAACCTGAACCTGCGCCGGGAAGGCAACAAGCACCTGGCCTTCGGCTACGGCATTCACCAGTGTGCGGGCCTGAGCCTGACGCGGCGCGAAGGCCGCATCGCCATCGGGCGCATCCTGGACCGATTTCCGCGCTTTGAGCTCGGCGCGCCGCCAGTGCGGGGCGGGCGGGCGCGGTTCCGGGGGTTTTTGAGCGCGCCGTTTTCCGTCACATGAGCACTGGGTGGGTCAGAACAGGACCTCCTTCGCGCCCCGCTTTCCAGCCATTCCGTTGGCCCCAGACCTTGTCCTACGGCCGACGAGTCAGGTGCGGGGAACCGCCGCCAGCGGCATGAACAGCGTCAGTGGCGAATCGGGCAGTGCAATGAACCCGTGGTGTCGGTAGAACGCGGCTGCGGCGGCGTCCTTGGCGTCCACCAGCAGCGCATACGCCGCGATCTCGGCGTGGGCCACACGCGTCAACGCGTCGGCCAGCAGGGCCGCGCCCAGGCCTTGGCCCTTGAACGCGGCATCCACCGCCAGCCGCCCCATGCGAACCGCCGGCACGGCCGGATAACGCGGCAGCTTTCTCGCCTGATCGGTCGGCAGGTCTTGCAGCGGCACACTGGCCGACGCCAGGGTGTAGAACCCGGCCAGCCGCTCGTCTGTATCCAGCGCCACAAAACACGCCGCCACCCGGCGCTTCATGTCCTGCGACACCTGTTCGCGGAAGTAGCGGTTCAGCGCGGGCGATTCGCAATCGAACGTGCTGCGACTGTGCGAACTGTCCAGCGGCACCACGCGAAACGGTGCGCGCTTTGCGGCGGCGCGCGCCATCACCCGGCGCTCAGCAATTGCTTGCGCCGGTTGAAGGCCTTCTTCAGCGCTGCATTGGGCCTGGGCGGACTGATGAGGGCGTCGGCAAACGCCCGCTGATCGGCCACCGACAGGCGCACCACCTCGGCCTGTTCCACCGCGCGCACCGCCGCCTCCTGCACCGCGGCCACCACGAAGTCGGTCATGGTGCGTCCCTGCAATTCGGCGGCGCGTTTGAGCAAGGCGTGCAGATCGGTGCTGATGCGGGCTTCCAGGCGGGCGGAAGGGCTGGCAGCGACGGCGGGCATGGTGAGACTCCAGATGGGAATGGGCGGAAATTGTACGGCAAATTGCCGGCTTCAAACCCAATCCACCCGATGCATATCTCGGCACAGCCGTCCTGGTTTGTGCACATTCATGTGGCTGTTCTGGGGCTGCGGGCGGGCTTGGCTCGCGCGCCTGCCTTGGCGCGCACCTGTTGCCGCAGAGCGTTGAAGTACCCGGGCGTATCCTACTGAACCGTCGGCGCCGCCGCACCTCAGCGCGCAGCGGACCTTTCGGTCTGCTGTATGGCCGCTAGCGGCAGCGCCTGCGCCACGGTCATGCTGCGCAGCCCGCTGACCGCCCAGAACACCTGGGTGCCGGGCGAATCGGCCAGCAGCAGGCGCTGCGCCAGCGGCGCCACCGGCAGCCGTTCGACGTCTTGCAGCAACACATAGCGCCCGCCTTCCTCGTCCAGCCGGCCCACCCAGTCCAGTGCCAGCATCGCGCCCATGGGCTCTTCGAGCTGCAGCGCGTCCACCCGCAAGGCCTGCCCCAGTGCGGCCATGCCCAGTCCGCGCTGGGGCGTCTGGCGCGCGGCGGCCAGCTGCACCAGCATCTCCAGCGCCAGCTGGAAGCGCCAGCCGGGCTCGTTGCCGCGCCGCTCGATGCCCGAAAGCAGGCTGGGCAGGTAGGCGGTCACCACCGCGCCCAGCAGCACGATGACCCAGGCCAGATAGAACCAGACCAGCAAAATGGGCACGGTGGCGAAGGTGCCGTAGACCACCGAGTAGGTGGGCACGGTGGCCAGATACCAGGACAGCGCGGCTTTGGCCAGCTCCAGGCCGCTGGCCACAAACAGGCCACCCGCCAGCGCATGACCACCGTGCACCCGGGTGTTGGGCACATAGCGGTACAGCGCGGCCATGCCCCCCGCCACCAGCGCGAACTGCAGCACGTCCAGCAGCACGCGCAGGCCCCCGGGCAGTGCGGCCACCAGACCTTTGGACGCCGACAGGGCGTAGGAAGTCAGGCTGAGGCTGCCGGCCAGCAGCAGCGGCCCCAGGGTGAGCACAGCCCAGTACACCAGGATGCGCTGCGCCAGCGGGCGCGGGGTGCGCACGCGCCAGATGTCGTTGAGCTTGCGGTCGATGGTCAGGATCAGCGCCAGTGCGGTGGCCAGCAACACCAGCGCCCCCGCCCAGCCCATTTGCCCGGCCTTGGCGGCAAACTGGTTCAGGTGGCTGAGCACCTGCCTGGCAATGTGGTCGGGCACCAGGCTCTCCACCAGCCAGCGCTGCAGTGTGGCCTGCAAACGGGCGAACATGGGGAACGCGCTGAACACGGCCAGCGCCACCGTGAACAGCGGCACCAGCGAGATGGTGGTGGTGAAGGTCAGGCTGGAGGCGGTGACACCCAGGCGGTCTTCGCGGAAGCGCTCGCGCAGGGTGAGCGCGGTGGTGTGCCAGGGAAAGCGGCGCAGGTCTGCCCACAGCCGGACCAACAGAGCTTGGACAGCGTGCAGACGCTCGGGTAGACGCTCGGGTAATGCCATCCCGGTATCATGCCAGTCCCCATGCCCAGCTCTGCCGCTCCCTCCCCGTCCCCATCCCTGCCTCCACCGGGTACCGAACCGGCTGCCGTGGTGCGCTCGCGCCGCCTGGCCGTGGGCAGCGCCCTGGGGCTGATCGTGATCGGCCTGGCCTGGGAACTGTGGCTGGCGCCGCTGCGGCCGGGTGGCTCGTGGTGGGCCATCAAGGTGTTGCCGCTGGCCCTGCCGCTGGCGGGTTTGCTGAAAAACCGCATGTACACCTACCGCTGGCTGAGCCTGCTGGTGTGGCTGTATTTCACCGAAGGCATGGTCCGCGCCACCACCGAGGGCGGGCTGTCGGCACTGCTGGCGGGCCTGCAGGTGCTGCTGAGCGTGCTGCTGTTCGTGGCCTGCGTGTGGCATGTGCGCAGCCGCCTGCGGGCGGCCGGCCAGGCGGCGATTGCGGCCGACGCGGCACGCCGGGCTGCCGAAAACGGCTACCCGATGGACCCGGTGGACCCGCCCCGGCAGCCATGAACGCGCTGTTGACCCGGCTGAGTGCGGCAGTGGGCGCCGCCCAGGTGCTGACGCACGAGGACGCTGGCGCCGACCTCTCGGCATGGGAACAGGACTGGCGCCGCCGCGTGCGGGGCCGGGCGCTGGCGGTGGTGCGCCCTGGCAACACGGCTGAAGTGGCGGCGGTGGTGCGCGCCTGTGCCGATGCGGGGGTGTCCATCGTGCCGCAAGGCGGCAACACCGGACTGGTGGTCGGCTCGGTGCCCGACGGCAGCGGCACCCAGGTGGTGCTGTCGCTCACCCGCATGCAACGCATCCGCGAGCTCGACACCGCCAACCTGACCCTCACGGCCGAGGCGGGCTGTGTGTTGCAAACCGTGCAGGCCAGCGCCCGGCAAGCCGGTATGTTGTTTCCACTGAGCCTGGCCGCCGAGGGCAGTTGCACCATCGGCGGCAACCTGGCCACCAATGCCGGTGGCACCCAGGTGCTGCGCTACGGCAACGCGCGCGACCTGTGCCTGGGCCTGGAAGTGGTGACTGCGCAAGGCGCGGTGTGGAACGGTCTGAGTGGTCTGCGCAAAGACAACACCGGCTATGCGCTGCGCGATGTGTATGTGGGCAGCGAAGGCACGTTGGGCATCATCACCGCCGCCACGCTCAAGCTGTTCCCCTTGCCCGCTTCCCGCCTGACCGCCTGGGCCGCAGTGCCCAGCCTGGAGGCGGCGGTGGGCTTGCTGGGATGGGCGCAACGGCAGCTGGGTGCCAGCCTCACCGGCTTTGAGGTCATGGGCCAGTTTGCGCTGGGTCTGGTGCACCGGCATTTTCCGCAGTTGCGGGTGCCGCTGTGGAGCGAACACCCCTTCTGTGTCTTGCTGGAAAACAGCGACCACGCGTCCGAAAGCCATGCGCGCGCCCAGTTCGAGCGCCTGCTGGAATCCGCCTTTGAGCAGGGCCATGTGAGCGACGCGGTGGTGGCCGAAAGCCTGCAGCAGGCGCAGACGCTGTGGCACATCCGCGAGAGCATTCCGCTGGCGCAGGCCGAAGAGGGCCTGAACATCAAGCACGACATCAGTTTGCCAGTCTCCAGAATCGCGGCCTTTTGTGCCGAAACCGACGCGCTGCTGGCGCGCGCGGTGCCCGGCGTGAGGCTGGTCAACTTTGGCCACCTGGGCGACGGTAACCTGCATTACAACGTGCAGGCCCCCGAGGGGGCCGACCCGGCCCGTTTCCTGCGCGAGCAGGAAGCACCGGTGAACGCCCTGGTGTTCGATCAGGTGCAACGCCATGGCGGCTCCATCAGCGCCGAGCACGGCATTGGCAGCCTCAAAGCCCACCTGCTTCCGCATTACAAAGACCCGGTGGCGCTGGCGCTGATGCGCAGCCTCAAGCAGGCGCTGGACCCACAGGGCCTGCTCAATCCGGGACGGGTGCTGGCCTGAAGCCAGCGCACCGCATCCGCTGTTTTCTGTGACCGTCTGGCATGACCGCTACGCCCCGCCCCATCCGCTCCCAGTACGAAGACTTCATGCGCCATGTGTTCGAGCATGGTGTGCGCAAAGGCGACCGCACCGGCACCGGCACGCGCAGCGTGTTCGGGCACCAGATGCGCTTTGACCTGCGCGAAGGCTTCCCCCTGGTGACCACCAAGAAGGTGTTTCTCAAGGCCGTCATCGTCGAGCTGCTGTGGTTCCTGCGCGGCGATTCCAACGTGAAATGGCTGCAAGAGCGCGGCTGCACCATCTGGGACGAATGGGCACGCGAGGACGGCGACCTCGGGCCGGTCTACGGCGTGCAGTGGCGCAGCTGGCCCACGCCCAACGGGGGGCACATCGACCAGATCAGCGAAGTGGTCCGGCAGCTCAAGACCAACCCGGACAGCCGACGCATCATCGTCAGCGCCTGGAACGTGGCCGACCTGCCCCACATGGCGCTCATGCCCTGCCACGCCCTTTTCCAGTTCTACGTGGCGCCGCCCACCGAGCCGGGCGGCAAGGGCAGGCTGTCGTGCCAGCTCTACCAGCGCAGCGCCGACATTTTCCTCGGCGTGCCGTTCAACATCGCGTCGTACGCCCTGCTGACCCACATGCTGGCGCAGCAGTGCGACCTGGAGGTGGGCGATTTCATCTGGACCGGGGGCGACTGCCACATCTACGACAACCACGTGGAGCAGGTGCAACTGCAGCTCAGCCGCGCGCCGTTTGCCTGGCCGACGCTGAACATCAAGCGCAGGCCCGATTCGATCTTCGGCTACGAGTACGAAGATTTCGAGGTGATCGGTTACGAGCACCACCCGGCTATCAAGGCCCCCGTTGCCGTTTGATGTCGTGGCACTTTTCGCCTGCCGGCAACGCATGCCGTTGCGCCCCTCCGGGGCACCGCCGGGTGGGCTTTGCCAGACGGCCTGTGCGATCCCCCGGCGGATGACGCGAAGCGGCGCGGGGGGAGCACGCCGGTGATCACCCGCCGCCAGCTCTGGGCGCTGCTGGCCCTCACGCTCATGTGGGGGGTCAACTGGCCGATGATGAAACTTTCGTTGCAGCAGCTCTCGCCGCTGTATTTCCGTGCCTGCACCATGCTGCTGGGCGCGCTCTGGCTGTTTGCCTATGTGGCGGCGCGGGGCGAGCGCATGCGCCCAGCCGGGCCCGAATGGCTGGCCATTGCCTGGCTGGGCCTGCCCAATGTGCTGGGCTGGCACACGCTGTCCATTTTTGGTGTGCAGGAGCTGGCCTCCGGCCGCGCCGCCATTCTGGGCTTCACCATGCCCATTTTCACCGTGCTGCTCGGGGCGGCCTTCTTTGGTGAGCGCATCACCCCGCGGGTGCGGCTGGCCGTGGTGTGCGTGAGCATCGCCATCGGCCTGCTGCTGTGGCACGAACTGCAGCGCCTCAGTGGCCGGCCCGCCGGCGTGGCCTGGATGTTGGGCGCAGCCGCTTCATGGGCACTGGGCACCCTGCTGTTCCGGCGGACGCAGCTGGCCCTCTCGCCCCTGGTGGTCACCGTCTGGATGCTGCTGCTGGGCAGCCTGGTGCTCTGCGGCCTGGCGCTGTCGCTGGAGCCGCTGCCGCAGCCCGCCCGCTTCACACCGCTGATGTGGATCAGCCTGGCCTATGGCGTGCTGATCAACTACGGTTTTGCACAACTCATCTGGTTTTCCATGGCGCGCAGCCTGCCACCGGCCACCAGCGCCATGAGCGTGATGGCCATTCCGCTGGTGGGCACGCTCAGCGCCACCTTCATCACCGGCGAGGTTCCCAACTGGCAAGACTGGCTGGCCATGGTTTTCGTGATGGTGGCCATTGCCAGCGTGCTGCTGCCGCCGGGGGCGCTGCGTCGACGCCCGGCCACGGCACAATCGCCCCATGCCTGACACCGCCCCACCGGCCCCCGCGCCTGTGCGCCTGAACCTGATTTATGCCCGCGCCGCCAACGGTGTGATCGGCCGGGACAACCAGCTGCCCTGGCACCTGCCGGAAGACCTGGCGCATTTCAAACGCACCACCCTGGGTTGCCCGGTCATCATGGGTCGCAAGACCTGGGATTCGCTGCCACCGAAGTTTCGCCCCCTGCCCGGCCGCCTGAACATCGTGATCACCCGCGACCCGGCCTTCGCCGCCGAAGGCGCAGCCATCGCGCACTCGGTTGAAGCCGCGCTGGCCCTGTGCCCGGCTGGCCGTGACGCCTGGGTGATCGGCGGTGCCCAGGTCTACGCCCAGACGCTGCCGCTGGCCCAGCGGGTGGTGGTCACCGAGATCGGGCGCGACTTTGACGGCGACGCGTTTGCGCCGCTGCTGGGTGCTCAATGGCAGGCCACGGCACGCGAAGACCATGTCAGCGCCAGCGGCCTGCCTTTCGCCTTTGTCACCTACACCCGCTGCGCCTGAACCCCACCATGCAAATCGCCACCTGGAACGTCAACTCCCTCAACGTGCGCTTGCCGCAGGTGCTGGCCTGGCTGGCCGCCCACCCGGTGGACGTGCTCGCCCTGCAGGAACTCAAGCTGACCGACGACAAGTTCCCGGCCCAGGCCTTTGCCGACGCGGGCTACCAGGCCCAGTGGTTTGGTCAGAAAACCTACAACGGTGTGGCGCTGCTCAGCAAGGCCGCCGCCACCGATGTCATCAAGAACATCCCGGGCTTTGCCGACGAACAGTCGCGCGTGCTGTGCGCCACCATCGCCGGGGTGCGGGTGATCGGCGCCTATTTCCCCAACGGGCAGGAACCGGGCAGCGACAAGTTCGCCTACAAGATGCGCTGGCTCGACGCGCTGCGCGAATGGGTGCGGGCCGAAATGGCGCAGCACCCGCAACTGGTGCTGATGGGGGACTACAACATCACCTTCGACGACCTGGACGTGTGGGACCCGGAAGGCCTGCGCGAGACCATCCACTGCACCACCGAGGAGCGCACGCACCTGCAGGGCCTGATCGGCCTGGGTCTGCACGACGCGCACCGCCTGTTCGAGCAGCCGCCCAAGAGCTTCAGCTGGTGGGACTACCGGCAGCTGGGCTTCCAGAAGAACCGCGGCCTGCGCATCGACCACATCCTCATCACCGATGCCCTCCGGGCGCGCGCCACCGCCTGCACCATCGACCGCGCCCCGCGCAAGAACCCGCAGCCCAGCGACCATGCGCCGGTGGTGCTGACCTTGAACTGATTCGGTGCTGCCGGAACCCTGCAGCAGGCCCGCAAGAACAGCTTGCAGGCTTGCCGTGCCACCGGCTGCGCCGGAGAGCGGGGGTCATTCCAGGTTCAATTCCTGGATCTTGCGGGTGATGGTGTTGCGACCGATGCCCAGCTTGTGAGCGGCTTCGATGCGCCGCCCCCGCGTGTTGGCCAGCGCGGTCTCGATCAGCCGGGTCTCAAAGCGGCGGGTGAGCACATCCCACACGTCGGTGTGACCCGCTTCCAGCAGGGTCTGGGCTTCGGCCTGCAGACCGCTCTCCCAGGAGCCGGGCGCTGTGCCGCTGTTCGTCGGCGCCGCCACCGGTGCCTGCGCTGCGGCCACTGGCGGACCATCCACCGCCGCGTCCACCGCAGCACCCACAGGCACTGTGGGGTGAACCGCTGCCGGGCTCACCGTCGGCACGGCCACCGCAGGCGCCGGGACGGGTGCCGATGCGGCGGCTTCCACCGCTGCCGGGCCAGCCGAGGACAGCACCTCGGGCGGCAGGTCCTTGACCTCGACCACCTGGGCCGGCGCCATCACCGTCAGCCAGTGGCAGATGTTTTCCAGCTGCCGCACGTTGCCCGGAAATTCGAAGGCGCTGAGCAGCCGCAGCGCGGCGTCGGACATGCGCTTGGGCTCCACGCCCAGCTGCTGGGCGCTTTGCTGCAGGAAAAAGCGCGTCAGCAGCGGCACGTCTTCGCGGCGCTCGCGCAGCGCCGGCAGGCGCAGGCGGATGACGTTCAGGCGGTGGAACAGGTCTTCGCGGAACGCACCTTCCTTGACGCGCTGCTCCAGGTTCTGGTGGGTGGCCGCGATGACCCGCACATGGGCCTTGACCGCGCTGTGCCCACCCACGCGGTAGAAATGCCCGTCGGACAACACGCGCAACAGGCGCGTCTGCAGGTCAAACGGCATGTCACCGATTTCATCGAGGAACAGGGTGCCGCCTTCGGCCTGCTCGAAGCGGCCCCGGCGCATGGTCTGCGCGCCGGTGAAGGCACCACGCTCATGGCCGAACAGTTCGCTCTCCAGCAGATCTTTGGGAATCGCCGCGGTGTTGATGGCCACAAACGGCCCACCCGCGCGCGGCGAGTGTTTGTGCAGCGCGCGCGCCACCAGCTCCTTGCCCGAGCCGGATTCGCCGGTGATGAGCACCGTCACATGGCTTTGCGACAGGCGGCCAATCGCGCGGAACACGTCCTGCATGGCCGGCGCCTGGCCCAGCATCTCGGGCGTGGCGGTCAGCGACTCCTGGGCCACCTCTTCGCGCTGGCTTTCCTCCACCGCGCGGTGGATCAGCTCGATGGCCTTGGGCAGATCAAACGGCTTGGGCAGGTATTCAAAGGCCCCGCCCTGAAAGGCCGAGACGGCACTGTCCAGATCGGAGAAGGCGGTCATGATGATCACCGGCAGGCCGGGCAGCTTTTTCTTGACCTTCTCCAGCAGGTCGAGGCCGGAACCGCCGGGCATGCGGATGTCGCTGACCAGGATCTGCGGCCCGTCGGACTCGGGCACCTCGGCCAGCGCCCTGAGCACCTCCTGCGGATGGGTGAAGCTGCGGGTGGGCAGGTTCTCGCGCAGCAGCGCCTTCTCAAGCACGAAGCGGATGGATTGGTCATCATCAACGATCCAGATCGGCTTCATGTGCGGCGTGTCCCTTCGTCAGCGGCGGATGTGTGTGGTCAAGGCAACGGAATCAGGATCTTGAAATCCGTGCGGCCCGGCACGCTCTCACACTCGATCAGGCCATGGTGTTGCTGCACGAAGGTTTGCGCCAGCGTCAGCCCCAGGCCGGAACCGCCATCGCGCCCCGACACCAGCGGGAAAAAGATGCGGTCCTTGATCGAGTCCGGCACGCCGGGCCCGTTGTCGATCACATGCAATTCCAGTGCCAGGCGGTAGCGCTGTTTGCCAAAGGTGACCTGCCGGCCCACACGGGTGCGCAGGGTGATCTCGCCATCGCCCGCGGCGATGCGTTCGGCCAGGGCCTGTGCCGCGTTGTGCACGATGTTGAGCACCGCCTGGATCAGTTGCTCGCGGTCGCCGCGGAACTCGGGGATGGAGGTGTCGTAGTCGCGCACCACCTTCAGGCCGCGCGGGAATTCGGCCAGCACCAGCGAGCGCACCCGCTCGCACACCTCGTGGATGTTCACGTCACCCACCACGTGCGGGCGGCGGTGGGGCGCCAGCAGCCGGTCCACCAGCGACTGCAGGCGATCGGCTTCGTGGATGATGACCTGGGTGTACTCGGTCAGCTGCCGGTTTTCCAGCTCCAGTTCCAGCAATTGCGCCGCCCCGCGGATGCCGCCCAGCGGGTTCTTGATCTCGTGCGCGAGGTTGCGGATCAGTTCCTTGTTGGCCTGTGCCTGGTCGATCAGACGCTCCTCACGCTCCTGGCGGGTCTGCTGCTCCAGCGGCAGCAGCTCCACCACCACCTCGCCGGGCACATCGGTCTGTGCCACCACCACATGCACTGTCAGCGGCTCGTGGGTCAGGCGCTTGAGCCAGGCGTCGTAGCGCAGCGCCGCAAATTCGTTGTCCATCGCGCCGCTGAGCGCGCTGTACAGCAGGCGCGGGTCGGTGAAACAGTCGGGCAGCTGCGCACCGGTGATGCTGCGCCGGGACATGCCCAGCGCATCCTCCAGCGCGGCATTGGCATAGAGGATGCGCCCGTCGGTGGACACCACCGCCACCAGCGTGGCCAGCAGGTCCAGCGCGCCCCAGCGCTGCGCTGGGGTCGGGCTGTCACTGGCTGCGCGCGCGTCTGCTGCGGCGCGGCGTGCCGACAGGGCTTGGGCGGTCTTTTTCTTCGGGTCACTCATCCGGTCACTGTCGGGGTGGGGCTGCTCCGCCGGGCGTGCCAGGCGCCGCCCCCAGCCGGGCCAGTTCCCGGCGAATGCTTTCCACATCGCTCTGTGCCCGCCCAAGTGCCGCCTTCAACTCGGCCACCCGGTCCAGATACCGCTGGTGGTTGCGCCCCTCGATGCCTTCCTTTTCTGGCTCTCCATTGGCATACGCCTTCTCCGCTTGCGCCAGCCGCTCCTGCGCCTTGCGCAACTCGGCCTCGAGAATGGCGCGGGCATCGCTGTCGCGCGCACGCTGCTCGCCCGGGTCCACCCGCTGCGCCCCGTTGCGGGGCGTGCTGGCGCCGCTGGCCGGGCGGGCGGCGGCGGGCCGGGTATCGGTGCTGCGAGCGGGGGCGGTGCTGGGGATGATGGTGAGGTTGCCGCCGTCGATGGCCTTGCAGCCCCGGCTGCGGGCCAGCTCGGCGTTGTTCGTGTACTCGTTACCGCAGCGGTAAATCCGCTCCTGCGCCCCTGCATGCCGGGCAGGGGCCAGCAGGACCGTGGTCAACAGGCAAAAGGACACGATGGAGTGAAGCTTCATGTTCGCAGCGCAAAGGGTCGCCACAGGGCGGGCCGACGGGGTGTTTCGAGTATGGAGCAAAAGCGCCGCCCGAGCACCGGTGACGGCTGACAGCAGGCACCAGCGCCCCCGCACCGGAACGCCATTTCAACAAAAAAAGGACGACTGGCGTCGTCCTTTTCGGGTGGCCCCGCAGCCGCTGCAGCAACCGGGGCCTGCCGTGAGCGGGCCGAGGCGGCCCATCAGTGGCCCATCAGTGGCCCATCAGTGGCCCATCAGTGGGCGGTCACAGGCTGTAGTACAGGTCGTACTCGACCGGCGACACCTCCACCCGGGCGCGGGTGACCTCGGTCATCTTCAGTTCGATGTAGGCGTCGATCCAGGCGTCGGTGAACACACCGCCCTTGGTCAGGAAGGCGCGGTCCTTGTCCAGATGCTCCAGCGCCTGGTCCAGGCTGTGGCAGACGGTCGGGACCAGCTTGTCCTCTTCCGGCGGCAGGTGGTAGAGGTCCTTGGTAGCGGCCTCGCCCGGGTGGATCTTGTTCTCCACACCGTCCAGACCGGCCATCAGCAGCGCAGCGAAGCCCAGGTAGGGGTTGCACAGAGGATCGGGGAAACGGGCTTCCACGCGACGCGCCTTGTCCGAGGCCACATTGGGGATGCGGATCGAGGCCGAGCGGTTCTTGGCCGAGTAGGCCAGTTTGACCGGCGCTTCAAAGTGCGGCACCAGGCGCTTGTAGCTGTTGGTGCCGGGGTTGGTGATGGCGTTCAGTGCACGGGCGTGCTTGATGATGCCGCCGATGTAGTACAGCGCAAATTCGGACAGGCCGGCATAGCCGTTGCCCGCGAACAGGTTCTTGCCGTCTTTCCACACCGACTGGTGCACGTGCATGCCCGAACCGTTGTCACCATGGTAAGGCTTGGGCATGAAGGTGGCGGTCTTGCCGTAGGCGTTGGCCACGTTCTGGATCACGTACTTCTGCAGCAGCGTCCAGTCGGCACGCTCGACCAGGGTCGAGAAGCGGGTACCGATTTCGCACTGGCCGGCGCCCGCCACTTCGTGGTGGTGCACTTCCACCGGCACGCCCACGGCTTCCAGGATCTGGACCATCTCGTTGCGCATGTCGATGGTGCTGTCCACCGGCGCGACCGGGAAGTAGCCGCCCTTGGTGCGCGGACGGTGGCCGCGGTTGCCGCCTTCGGTCTTGGCGCCGCTGTTCCACGGTGCTTCGTACTCTTCGATCTGGTAGAAGCTGTGGCCGGGCTCGTTGCTCCAGCGCACTTCGTCGAACAGGAAGAACTCGGGTTCCGGACCAAAGAAGGCCACATCACCCAGGCCGGTGGCCTTGAGGTAGGTTTCGGCGCGCTTGGCGATGGAGCGCGGATCGCGCTCGTAAGCTTTGCCGTCGGTGGGCTCGATCACGTCGCACACCAGCACTGCGGTGGTTTCCTCGACGAAGGGGTCGATGAAGGCGGTGTTGGCATCGGGCATGAGCAGCATGTCCGAGGCTTCGATGCCTTTCCAGCCGGCGATGGAAGAGCCGTCGAAAGCCTGGCCCTCTTCGAACTTGCTTTCACTGAACTGCGACACCGGAATGGTGATGTGCTGCCACTTACCACGGGTGTCGGTGAAACGAAAATCGACGAATTTGACGTCGTTGTCTTTCACCAGTTGCATCACGTCTGCGACGGTCTTGGCCATCAAAAAGCTCCTGTAGCGAGGTGGGTAAAAATGGGTTGACGGGGGGTGTAAAGCAGCTTTTGTGCCACCGTTGTTGACTCAGCAAACCGGCCCGCTGCGCCGGCGGGCAGACCGCCCTTCCAGGCAGATGAGGCGCACGGCGAACGCCACGGGCGCCCAAGCGCGACACCATCGTGGCGCACGAATGCGTGCAGTGGGTGGCATTGTGTTCGGTTTCTGATTGTTTTTGGTGCAAAACCAACTATTTGCACCATATATGTGCATTTATCGCACCACTTCGGGGCCCAACAAGACCGCCTGCGCCCTGAGCCCGTCCAGCAGATCGGCGTAGGCGGTGAGCACGGCCTCCGGCCGACCCTTGACACCCAGCTCAATGTGGCGGCCGTACTGCGGATGGTCCACGCTGGGCAGGCTGAACACCTTGACCGGGTGCTCACGCTCGATCGCCTCCATCAGCGGGGTCAGGCTCGCTTCCATCGCCCCCATGACCAATACCGAGCGTTCCTGCCAGGCCCCGCGCTGGTGCCATGCCGCGTACACCGTGTCCAGCAGCTGTTCGATCATCGGCCAGGCCATGACCGGAAAGCCCGGCACGAAATGCACCGTCCCCCCGCCTGCACCGTCGCAACTGAAGCCCGGAATCTTGTTGTAGGGGTTGGCGATGATGCGCGCGCCCACCGGGAACACACCCATGTTGAAGCGGTGCACATTGTCCGCACGCTGCGGTTCGTACGCCTCGCCGCGCTCGGCGGCCAGGTCGCGCATGCGTTGCTCGATCAGGTCGCGCGCCTGCGGGTGCAAGGCCAGATCGACCCCCAGGGCAGCAGCAGCGCACTGGCGGGTGTGGTCGTCCGGTGTGGCACCGATGCCGCCGCAGGAAAACACCACGTCGCCACTGGCAAACGCTTGCCGCAGGGCCAGGGTGATGCGTTCGCGGTCGTCGCCCACACACTGCGCCCAGGCCAGCGAGAGTCCGCGCGCCTGCAACAGTTCGATGACTTTGGGCAGATGCTTGTCGGCCCGTTTGCCAGAGAGGATTTCGTCACCAATGATGATCAGACCGAAAGCAGGTTTCATGACGCAGCAGCGCAAACAGGGGAAAGAAAAAAGGGTGGAGAACGATCAGGCGCCCGGTGGTGGCAGCGGGGCGGCAGGTGGCTGCGCAGGTGGCGGCGGTGCTGCGGGCAAGGCGGGCAACGGTGCAGATGGCAGCGGTGCGGGTGGCAGCGGCGCACTGCCCGCCTCGGCCACCACCGGCCCGGGCTGCGGCGCTGCAGCGGCCTCGGCCATGCGCAGGCGCTGCAGCGCCGCCAGGCAGTAATGCGCGAACCACAGCGAAGCAAACGCAAACACCAGGGTATAGATCCAGATGGCAATGGGCACCAGCAGCGGTGCCAGCGCGATGAACAGCGCCCCCGAGGCCCAGAGCAGGCTGGGCGCAGCGCCGAGGTAGCCGCTGAGCACCCCCATCGCCAGCAGGCTGCCACGGTGCTCTTTGAGAATGGCCTTGCGCTCGGGCGCGCTGGCGTGCAGCGCCAGCGCATCAAAGGCGAACACCCGGTAGGTCAGCCAGCCCCAGATCAGGGGCGGCAGGATCAGCACCAGCGGCGGGACCAGCCACAGCGGCATGGACACCACCAAAGCCAGTACCGCCAGCACGGTGGACCCCAGCGACCAGAGCACACTGACCAGCAGGGAACCGCCGCGTTTGAGCTCCAGTTGCGCAAAGCGGCGCTGTCCGACCAGGTCCACCATGGCCGGCGTCATGAACAGGGCCACCAGCAGCAGGCACAGCAACACGATCACCGGCGTGGCCAGCACCAGCACCAGCAGCGGCGCAAACACCGTGCGCAACGAGGCCAGCCCCACTTGCTCCAGCCAGCCCAGCACGGTCTGCACCAACGCACGGGCCTGCAACCAGTCGGCCATGGCGGTCACCGCTGGGTCCCAGAAAAAGTAGCCCAGCCCCAGCGACAGTGCCACCATCAACAGCAGCGGCAGGAACGACAGTGCGATCACCCGGGGGTGCATGCAGTAGGCAACGGCACGCCAGAACGCATCAAACAACAAGCTCATGGTCAAAGCATACCCGCAGCGCCCGCGCCACCGGGGTGACAGCGTGCGGCAGGTCCCTGCGCCTACCATGGCCCGATGCGCTTCATCGAGATCGACGGTGTGCAACTGGAATACGCGCACATCCCTGGCCCCCCGGACCGCGCGCCCCTGCTGTTTTTGCACGAAGGCTTGGGCAGTGTGGCGCTGTGGACGCAGCGCGGCCGCGACTGGCCGCGCGAGCTGTGCGCCGCCACCGGGCGCGCCGGCTGGTTGTATTCGCGTCGCGGCTATGGGCAGTCCGACCCGGTGCCCGATGTGCGCGGCACCCCCCACTGGCGCGGCAACTGGCACGCCGGGCGCCACGAGCCCGACTACATGCACCTGGAGGCGCACCGGGTGCTGCCCGCGCTGCTGGCGGCACTGGGCATCAGCCGCCCCGTGCTGGTGGGCCACTCCGATGGCGCCACCATTGCCCTGCTGCATGCCAGTGCTCACCCGGTGGCCGCCTGCGTGGCCATGGCCCCGCATGTGTTCGTGGAGCCGCTGACCCTGCATGCCATTGCCGCGGCGCGCGAACAGTTTGTGGCCGGGGACGCCGTGCCCGGCAGCGGACTGCGCGAGCGGCTGGCGCGCTACCACCGCGATGTGGACAACGCCTTCTGGCAATGGAACGACGTCTGGCTCAGCCCCGCATTCGCGGCCTTTGACATCCGCCCGGCCTGTGCACACATTGGCGCACCGTTGCTGGCGGTGCAGGGTGAGGGCGACGGGTACGGCACCCTGGCGCAACTGCAGGCCATCGCCTGCGCCGCGCCGCAAACGCAGATGCGGGTGTTGACCGACTGCGGCCACAGCCCGCACCGCGACCAGCCCGATGCGCTGACGGCCTGCGTGCGCGACTTTCTGGCCCCGCTGGGCTGAGACGTTCAGCCGCCATGGGCATGGGTGGCGCCTGTCGGCCGGACAGCACCGGATCAGCACCGGGCGCATGCCGCCCGCGCCAGACCCCGGCGGGGCGGTTCACCCACCCGCCCCCGTGGATCATCGCACCGTCGTGGCACCGTCGACACACTGGTCGAAGCGCACACGCTTGGGCAAAATGGCCGCATCAACCACAGGCTGCGCCACCATGAAAGACACCCCACCGTCCCGTTTTGATGCCTTTGCCCGCCGACTGCAGACCCAGCGCATCGGTCGGCGCGATGCCCTGTGGCTGCTGGGCGTGAGCAGCGTGGGCCTGGCGACGGGCAGTTTGCAAGGCTGCGCCCAGTCGCCGGTCACCGGAGAGACCATCGTCGTTGGCATGAGCGAGGCGCAGGAGCGGCAGGTGGATGCCCAGGTGGCACCGCACCAGTTCTCGCAAGACCTGGGCGCGGTACAGGATGAAGCCGCCAACCGCTACGTCAGCGAAGTCGGCCGCCGACTGCAGGCCCTGAGCCACCGGCCCGACATGCCCTACTCCTACCGCGTGCTCAACGCCAACCACGTCAACGCCTACACCTTTCCCGGCGGCGCCATGGGGGTCACCCGCGGCATCCTCACCGACCTGAACAACGAAGCCGAACTGGCGGCTCTGCTCGGTCACGAAATCGCCCACGTCAACGCACGCCATGCCGCCCAGCGCCAGGGGCAGACCCTGCTGGCCCAGGCCGCGGTGATCGGGCTGAACGTGGCCACACAGGACTCGCAGTGGGGGCAGCTGGTGGGCCTGGGCAGCCAGATCGGTGCCAGCGCGCTGCTCTCGGGCTACTCGCGCGACCACGAGCGCGAAGCCGATGCCTTGGGGCAGGAATACCTGGTGCGCGCCGGCTACCCGGCCCAGGGCATGACCGCTTTGCACCAATTGCTGGTGGCGCAGGAAAAAGAGAGCCCCAGCCTGCTGGCGACGATGTTTTCGTCGCACCCGATGAGCAGCGAGCGCCGCGCCACCGCCGAGCAGCTGGCCAGCACCCGCTACGCCGCCAGCAGCAAGGCACCCGCGCAGCGCGAGCGCTTCATGGACCGGACCGCCAGCCTGCGGCGGATCAAGCCCGCCATCGAAGCCTGCCAGCAGGGCGAGACCGACATGGCCGCCCAACGCTATGCGCAGGCGCAAACCGCTTTCACCCAGGCGCTCAAGCACCACAACCGCGACTACGCGGGCCATTTCCGCATGGCGCAGTGCCTGCAGGCGCAAAACAAGCCCCGTGAAGCCCTGCGCTATGCCGAGCAGGCGCAGGCCCTGTACCCGCAGGAGGCGCAGGCCCACAAGCTCGGCGGCGTGCTGGCGCTGAGCCTGCGCAACCCCAGTGCAGCTTTCGAGTCGCTCGATCGTTTTGACCGCCAGCTGCCGGGCGACCCCGGCGTGCTGTTTCTCAAAGGGGTGTCGCTCGAAGGCATGGGCCAGCGCACCGCGGCGGCCGAACACTACAACCGCTACCTGCGCCTGAACCAGCCCGGCGAGGCCACCCAATTTGCCGCCAACCGCCTGAAGACCTGGGGCCTGCTGCGCTGACCGGCCCGAACGGTCAGCACACCGGTGGCCTCAGCGGGTCGCCATCAGCGCCTGCACCTCTTGCGCGGTGAGCCAGCGCCAGGCGCCGGGGGGCAGGCTGTCGTCGAGCACCAGCGGACCCAGGGCCGAGCGGTGCAGCGTCTCCACCCGGTTGCCCACCGCGGCCACCATGCGTTTGACCTGGTGGTACTTGCCTTCGGTCAGGGTCAGGCGCAAATGCCGCTGCGACACCGCCTGCGCCGCCTGCGCCTTCACCGGCCTGGGGTCGTCATCGAGCACCACACCGTCCTGCAGGCGCTGCAGCTGCCGCTCGTCCAACGGGTGTTTGACCTGCGCCTCGTACACCTTGGGAACGTGGTGGCGGGGTGAGGTCAGGCGGTGGATGAAGCGGCCATCGTCCGACAACAGCAGCAGCCCGGTGGTGTCCTGGTCGAGCCGACCCACCGCTTGCACCCCCGCCGCTGCCCCCCCGCCGCGCGCGCGCAGCGGCGCCGGCAGCAAGGTGTAGATGCTCGGGTGCGCGCTCGGCTTTTGCGAACACTCGGTACCGGCGGGCTTGTGCAGCAGCAGATAGGCCTGGCGGTGGTACGTCCAGCGCACGCCCTGCACCCAAAACACCAGCCCGTCCTGCACCGGCAACGGCGCGAATGGGTCGTCGCAGGGCTGGCGATCTTCGCCCAATTGCACCAAACCCTGCTGCACCAGACCGCAACACACCCGGCGGGTGCCAAAGCCTTGAGAAAAAAGAAGATCCTGCAACTGCATGTCGGCGTTGTGTGTGCTGGTGTGCCCATGGCGCCGCCCAGCGGAGCAGACGGGCGGCCAACAACCGCTGGCGCGGCACCATGACGCCAGTATCGCTCAGAGACCCGCGGCCGCCCCGAGAGAGCGCAGAACACCGTTTGACCAGCTGTTTGACGAGGCAAGCGTCGAGCGCACCGCCCGGAGACCGACAGGCGAGCAAAAAGTCGGCGGCCTGGCCCATCCAGTGCTGCGGCTGTCGATGTTTCCTCATAACCCAAAATTATTTGCCCTTGCTCACAATCGGCCGACATGAGCATCAGCCACTACCTCAAGGAGATCGGGCGCGGCAAAGACGGCGCCCGTTCGCTCACCCGCGAGCAGGCCGCCGACCTGTTCGCTCAGGTGCTCGATGGCACGGTGACCGACCTGGAAGTGGGCGCCTTCTGCCTGGCCATGCGCATCAAAGGCGAAACGCCCCAGGAGATGGCCGGCTTTCTCGATGCGACGCAGGCCCGCCTGCAGCGCCTGCCCGACAACGGGCTGACGACCGTGGTGCTGCCCAGCTACAACGGTGCCCGCAAGCTGCCGGTGCTCACCCCCCTGCTGGCGCTGCTGCTGGCGCGCGAAGGTGCGGCGGTGCTGGTGCACGGCACGGCCACCGAAGACAAGCGCGTGAGCAGCGAGGCGGTGTTCGCCGCGCTGGGGCAGCCCGCACTGCAGGCAACCCGTCCGTTCACCCCCGGTGAATGCGCTTTCGTGCCCACCGAGGTGCTGCTCCCCGGCCTCAAGCGCCTGCTGGACGTGCGCCGGGTGGTCGGCCTGCGCAACCCGGCGCACAGCCTGGTCAAGCTGATGAACCCTTGCGCAGGCCGGGCGCTGATCGTGGGCAGCTACACCCACCCCGAATACGCGGTGTCCATGGCCGACACCTTTGCCCTGGTCGGCGCCCACGCCCTGCTGCTGCGCGGCACCGAAGGCGAACCGGTGACCGATGCGCGCCGCACGCCGCAGATGGACGCCTTCCGCGACGGCCAGCGCCACCTGCTGCAGGCAGCGCAGGAAGGTTCTCTCGCCGCCCTGCCCGACCTGCCGCAAGACATCTCGGCCCAGGCCACCGCCGCCTACATCCGCGACGTGCTCGGCGGCCGCCTGCCAGTGCCCGCCCCCATCGCCCTGCAGGCAGCACACGTCCTGCGCGAAGTGGCTCGCCCCGCACCACCAGAGACCCGCCGCTGCACAACGGTCACCACACCATGAACATGCCCGCCACCCACATGCCCGCCACCATCACCACCACCCAGCGGTCTTTCCCCCCGGGCACCGTCACCCTCGTGGGCGCCGGCCCGGGCGATCCGGAACTGCTGACCCTCAAGGCGGCGAAAGCCATCGCCGCTGCCACGGTGCTGCTGGTGGACGATCTGGTCGGCGGTGGCGTGCTCGAACACGCCCATCCGAACGCGCGCATCGTGCACGTGGGCAAGCGCGGCGGCTGCCAGAGCACGCCGCAGGCCTTCATCGAAAAACTGATGATCACCGCGGCGCGCGAAGGCGAGGTGGTGGTGCGGCTCAAGGGCGGCGACCCGTTCATCTTCGGCCGCGGCGGTGAAGAAGTGGAAAACCTGCGCGCGGCCGGCATTGCAGTGCAGGTGGTCAACGGCATCACCGCCGGGCTGGCCGGGCTGACCTCGCTGGGCGCGCCCCTCACCCACCGCGACCATGCCCATGGCGTCGTCTTCGTCACCGGCCACGCCAAGCCGGGCGACAAGGGCACCGACTGGCAACAGCTCGCCGCCACGGCGCGCAACGCCAAACTCACCCTGGTGATCTACATGGGCGTCTCCAGCGCCGCACACATCCAGGCCGACCTGCTGACCGGCCTGAGTGCCGACACCCCGCTGGCCATCGTCCAGCACGCCAGCCTGCTCCAGCAGCGCCATGCGCTGGCCACCCTCGGCACGCTGACGGCAACCCTCGCCCGCGAAGGCCTGGGCAGCCCGTCGGTGATCGTGGTTGGCGATGTGGTGCGCGGCGTGGCGGCCATGGCCCAGCCACAGGTACAACGCCACGCGGCCTGACGCCGCCACCGGCCCGCCTACACTGCGGGCCATGCAAAGTTTTGACGTGGTGGTGATCGGCGCGGGTGCGGCCGGTCTGTTTTGTGCGGGTATCGCAGGCCAGCGCGGCCTGCAGGTGCTGCTGCTCGACCACAGCGAGAAGGTGGCCGAGAAAATCCGCATCTCGGGTGGCGGCCGGGCCAACTTCACCAACCGCGACATCGACCCTCGCCAGCCGCACAAGCACTTTGTCAGCGAGAACCCGCACTTCTGCCGCTCGGCGCTCTCACGCTACACCCCGGCCGACTTCATCGCGCTGGTGCAGAAACACGGCATCCCCTTCCACGAAAAGCACAAAGGCCAACTCTTCTGCGACCGCTCGGCCGGTGACCTGATCGAGATGCTGCTGGCCGAATGCGCAGCAGGCGGCGTGACGCGCTGGCAGCCCTGCGGCGTCCAGGGCCTGCGCAGCGCCGCCAACGGTGGCTACGAACTCGACACCGACCGCAGCACCGTACAGGCGCGCAAGGTGGTGATCGCCACCGGTGGGCTGTCGATTCCGGCCATCGGAGCGACGGACTTCGGTTTCCGGGTGGCCCGGCAGTTTGGCCTGCGCACCGTCGAACCGCGCCCCGGCCTGGTGCCGCTGACCTTCGACGGCGCGGGCTGGGCACCGTACGCCGGTCTGGCCGGGCTGGCGCTGCCGGTGATCATTGAAACGGGTGCGAAGAAAGAACGGATCGCCTTCCACGAAGACCTGCTCTTCACCCACCGCGGCCTCTCCGGCCCGGCGGTGCTGCAAATCTCCAGCTACTGGCGGCCGGGCACGCCGATCCGCATCAACCTGGCGCCCGAGGTGGACCTGCCCGCCGCGCTGGCCGAGGCCAAGCAGCGCTCGCGCAAGCTGCTGGTCAACGAACTGGCGCAGTGGGTACCGTCGCGGCTGGCCGAAGCCTGGGTGGCGCAAGACCCAGAATGGCAGCGCCCGGTGGCCGAATGCAGCGACAAGGCGCTGGCCCGGCTGGCCGAGCGCCTGGCGCGCTGGGAACTGGTGCCCACCGGCACCGAGGGCTACAAAAAGGCCGAGGTGACGCTGGGCGGCGTCGACACCCGCGACCTGTCGCAGCAGACCATGGAATCAAAACAGCCTGGCCTCTACTTCATTGGCGAGGTGGTGGACGTGACCGGCTGGCTCGGCGGTTACAACTTCCAGTGGGCCTGGGCCAGCGGACACGCCTGTGCGATGGCGATCTGAACACCGCATCGGCCCGTCACCACAGGACCGCTCCACTGCTGGCGAAGCGTTATAATCCGAGGCTTTGCTGGCAAACCCCCACCGGCCAATACTAGTTAACAGGCGGGGGAACTTTGCAGGAATGATGCACGGGCCCGATCTTCCCGTTCATCCTCTTTCTGTGCATTCTGGAATTGCTTCTTCAATGACGACCATCCGTGTTAAAGACAACGAGCCGTTCGACGTCGCTCTGCGTCGCTTCAAGCGCACCATCGAAAAACTGGGTCTGCTGACCGACCTGCGCGCCCGCGAGTTCTACGAAAAGCCGACCGCTGAGCGCAAGCGCAAGAAGGCCGCCGCCGTCAAGCGCCACTACAAGCGCGTGCGCTCGATGCAACTGCCCAAGAAGCTGTACTGATCTTTCGGTACCCTTCGAAAAACCCGCTCGGGACGCCGCAGCGGGTTTTTTTATGTCCGGCGCCCCGGCGCCAGACGCTGCCGCAGGGCCGCGGCGGCCTCGGTCAACGCCGCTTCGAACGCGGCCCGCAGCGGGTGCACAGCCCGCCAACTCGGCCGAATCAACGCCACATGGAACGGGATGCTCACGCTCAGCGGCCGCACCACCAGCCCCGCTTCCTCTGCGTTGCCCGCCAGTTCCAGCGCCGTCAGCGGGTTGACGATGCCCAGGCCCAGGCCCTGGCGCACCAGGGCGCAGACCGACACCGCGCTCGGCGTTTCCAGTTTCAGCACCCGTTCGACACCCGCGGCCGCGAACAGCGCATCCACCTGCTGGCGGTAAGGGTCGGCCGGTGCGAAACTGATGAAGGGCTGGCCTGCAAAGTCGGCCAGCGTCAGCACCGACCGGCGCGCCAGCGGGTGCGCAGCAGGCAGCACCGCCACCTCGTCGGCCACCAGCAGTGTGTCCAGCGTGCAGGCGGCTGGCGCCTCGTGGCGTTCCGACAGGCCGAGGTCAAAGCGTTGCTCCGACAGCGCCGCCTCCAACTGGGGCGACTCGATCGGCGTCAGGCCCACCGCTGCCTCGGGCTGCTGGCGGGCGAAGCGGCGGATCGCGTCAGGCAGCAACGCGTGCGAGAGCGCGGGCAGGCAGGCCAGCTGCAGCCGGCCATGGGCATAGGCCTTGAGCGCCACGGCCGTGGCCGCGATGCGTTCGAGCCCCAGGTAGGACTGCTCCACCTCGTCCATCAGCGCCAGCGCCCGCACCGTGGGCTTCAGGCGCCCCTTGATGCGCTCGAACAGTGCAAAACCCAGCACCTGTTCCAGCCGCGCCAGCTCGCGGCTGACCGTGGGCTGCGAGGTGTGCAGCAGCTCGGCGGCGCGCGTGACATGGCCGGTACCCATGACCGCGCGGAAAAAATCGATCTGGCGATGGCTCAGCTTCATATCAATGATGAATGGACAATGGATTATCTGGCATTGCTGAATATGATCAGAACCGGGATCATCACGCCATGAATCCCTTTTCCGACGCCCTCCTCCAGTCCCTCGCCCGCCAGCACGGCACCCCGCTGTGGGTCTATGACGCCGCCACCATCCGAGCCCGCATCGCCGAGCTGCGCGCCTTTGACACCATCCGCTTTGCGCAGAAGGCCAACGCCAACATCCACCTGCTGCGCCTGATGCGCGAGCAGGGCGTGGTGGTCGATGCGGTCTCGCGCGGCGAAATCCTGCGCGCCCTTGCCGCCGGCTTCACCGCCGACGTGAATGCCCAAGGTGCCTCGGGCATCGTCTTCACCGCCGACCTGTTCGACCACGCCACCCTGGCCACGGTGGTGGAACACCGGGTGCCGGTCAACGCCGGCTCCATCGACATGCTGCACCAGCTGGGCGCGGTCTCGCCCGGCCACGCGGTGTGGCTGCGCATCAACCCCGGTTTCGGCCACGGCCACAGCAACAAGACCAACACCGGCGGCGAGCACAGCAAGCACGGCATCTGGCACGCCGAGCTGGGCGACGCGCTGGCTGCCGTCAGGCAACACGGCCTGAAACTGGTGGGTCTGCACATGCACATCGGCTCCGGTGTGGACTACGCCCACCTGCAGGCCGTCTGCCAGGCCATGGTCGATCTGGTCAAGCGCGCGGGCACCGATCTGCAGGCCATCTCGGCCGGTGGCGGCCTCTCGATCCCCTACCGCGAGGGCGAGCCGCGCATCGACACTGCGCACTACTTCAGCCTGTGGGACGACGCGCGCCGCGCCATCGCCGCCCACCTGGGGCACCCGGTGCACCTGGAGCTCGAACCCGGCCGCTTCCTGGTGGCCGAGGCCGGGGTGCTGGTCACCGAGGTGCGGGCCACCAAACCCATGGGGGCCAACCGCTTCACCCTGGTGGACGCCGGTTTCTCGGACCTGATGCGCCCGGCGATGTACGGCGCCCACCACGGCATGGGCCTGATCCCGGCTGACGATACGCCCCGTCCGACGGTGGAGACCGTGGTCGCCGGCCCGCTGTGCGAATCGGGCGACGTGTTCACCCAGGCCGAAGGCGGTGTGGTGCTCACCCGCGCGCTGCCGCAGGCCCGGGTGGGCGACCTGCTGGTGCTGCACGACGCAGGGGCCTACGGCGCGTCCATGTCGAGCAACTACAACAGCCGCCCGCTGGCGGCCGAGGTGCTGGTCGACGGCGACAGCCATCGCCTGATCCGCCGCCGCCAGACGGTGGAGGAGTTGCTCGCCCTGGAGGAGGTGTGACCCCCCTGCGCCGCTGACGCGGCTTCTCCCCTCTCTCGTCTGTCGGCGGGAGGGGGGACCACACCTGCGGCCGGGCAAAGCCCGTTCCGCGGTGTGTGCTGACGGGGGCACGCGCTCCGGAGGTGGATCGGTTCAACCCCTGCGCCGCTGACGCGGCTTCCCCCTGCTGCGCGGTGAGAAGGCCCCTGCGGCCGGGCAAAGCCCGTTCCGCGGCGCCCTGGATGGGGTCAGCCCATGCGCGACAATTGCGGGCTTGTTTGGACACGACCGCAAGAGAACGCCATGAGCCTCAAAGAACAGATCACCGAAGACATGAAAGCCGCGATGCGCGCCAAGGACAGCGAGCGTCTGGGCACCATTCGCCTGCTGACGGCGGCGATGAAGCAGAAGGAAGTGGACGAGCGCATCGAACTGGACGACGCTGCGGTGGTCGCCGTCATCGACAAGATGGTCAAGCAGCGCAAGGACTCGATCGCCGCCTTCGAACAGGGCGGCCGCGCCGACCTGGCGGCCAAGGAAGCGGCCGAGCTGGCGGTGCTGCAGGCCTACCTGCCCGCGCGCCTGTCGGCCGACGAGATTGCGGCCGAGGTCAAGGCCATCGTGGCGCAAGTGGGTGCCACAGGCCCCGGCGACATGGGCAAGGTGATGGGCGCGGTGAAAGCGAAACTGGCGGGCAAGGCCGACATGGGCCAGGTCTCGGCGGCCGTCAAGGCCGCACTCGCCAACTGACCGCCGCCCCGGCGTGACCCGCGCTTCAGGGTTAACCGGGTCACACCAGCCAGCAGCGGCTTCCTACACTGGCGGCTTAATTCCCAGGATGTTCCAGTGCGTCGCGCTGCTATTCGTTTGACCTTCTCCCTAGGGCTGGCCGTGGCCCTGACCGTCCCGGCCATTGCGCAGACGGTAAAGCCCGTGCGCATCGGCGTCATCGGCCCGTTCAGCGGCCCGTCTTCTGATTTCGGCACACCCATGCTGCACGGCGTGCAGCTGGCGGTGGACGAAATCAATGCCGTGGGCGGCTACCTGGGCCGACCGCTGGAACTGGTGGTCAAGGACGACCAGGGCAACCCGGACGTGGGCCTCCAAGGCTCGCAGGAACTGGTCAAGGAAGGCGTGATCGCCACCATCGGCTTCTGCAACACCGGCGTCGCCATGAAGGCGCTGGACACTTTCCAGAACGCGCAGCTGCCACTGATCGTTCCGTGCGCCACCGGGACGCCGGTCACCGCCAGGTTCCCCGCCCCACAAAGCTACATCTTCCGCACCTCTGCGCGCGATGTCATCCAGGCGCCTTTCGTGGTCGACGACCTGGTCAAACGCGGCTGGACACGGGTGGCGGTGTTTGCCGACACCACCGGCTACGGCGAGGCAGGCCTCAAGGACGTGGAGGCCGCACTGGCGGCGAAACAGCTCAAGCCGGTATACGTGGCGCGCTTTGCGCTGGGCGTGAAGGACCTGAGCAAGGAACTGGCCGCCGCCCGCGACGCCGGGGCCAACGCCATCTTCAGCTACACCGTCGGCCCCGAAAACGCGACCATTGCCAGCGGCAAGCGCGACCTCAAGTGGGACGTTCCGCAGGTGGGCGCCTGGCCGCTGTCCTTCCCGTTCTTCATCAACGGAGCGAAGGCGGCCGCCGAGGGCGCGCTGATGGCGCAGACCTTCATTGCCGAGCCGAGCAACGAACGCCGCGCGGCCTTTCTGAGCGCCTACAACCGCAAATACAGGCAAAAAATCGCCGTGCCCATGGCCGCCGCACAGGCCTACGACACCACCTACCTGCTGATCTATGCCCTGTTCTCGATCCGCGACGGCCGGTTCGCCGGGCCGGCGGTCAAGGCGGCGCTGGAAAACATCCCGCGCGTGTACTACGGCGTGGTGGCCACCTACGACAAACCGTTCAGTCTCGACGACAAGGACGCCGTGACGGCCAACATGCTGGTGATGGGCCGGGTGCGCAACGGCGCGGTGACCTTCGCCTATCCGGAAGACGCACGCCGCAATTTGTTTGTGCAGCGGAAGCAGTGAACACCCCCCTGCGCCGCTGACGCGGCTTCCCCCCTCTCTCGCCTGTCGGCGGGAGGGGGGACCACACCTGCGGCCGGGCCAAGCCCGTTCCGCGGTGTGTGCTGACCAAGGCACGCGCTCCGTCGGCGGATTGGCTCACCCCCCCTGCGCCGCTGACGCGGCTTCACCCCTCTCTCGCCTGTCGGCGGGAGGGGGGACCACACCTGCGGCCGGGCCAAGCCCGTTCCGCGGTGTGTGCCGGAGCAGGCACTTTCTCCGGAGGTGGATCGGTTCACCCTCTGCGCCGCTGACGCGGCTTCCCCCCTCTCTCGCCTGTCGGCGGGAGGGGGGACCACACCTGCGGCCGGGCCAAGCCCGTTCCGCGGTGTGTGCCGGAGCAGGCACTTTCTCCGGAGGTGGATGGGCTCACACCCCCCTGCGCCGCTGACGCGGCTTCCCCCCTCTCTCGCCTGTCGGCGGGAGGGGGGACCACACCTGCGGCCGGGCCAAGCCCGTTCCGCGGCGTGTGCTGACGGGGGCACGCGCTCCGGGGGGGCGGATTGGCTCACCCCCCTGCGCCGCTGACGCGGCTTCCCCTCTCTCTCGCCTGTCGGCGGGAGGGGAGACCACACCTGCGGCCGGGCCGAGCCCGTTCCGCGGTGTGTGCTGGGTCGGGCACGCGCTCCGGAGGCGGATCGGTTCACACCCCTGCGCTGCTGACGCGGCTTCGCCCTTCTTTCGCCCGTCAGCGGGAAGTGGGACCACACCAGCGGCTGGGCCAGGCCCATTCAGCGGTGTGTGTTGAGTGGGGTGCGTGCTCCGGTGGGATGGGTTCACCGGCCTGGTTGCTTTGGGCTGCGGCAACAACACGCCGCGCAGGTCAGCTGCCGGCCACCTTCATGCGGTTGACCAGCACCGAGCCCACGGTTTTGCCGCCGTAGGTGTACGCATCGGCGCCCACCGCCTCGATACCCTTGAACATGTCCTTGAGGTTGCCGGCGATGGTGATTTCGTGCACCGGGTAGGCGATCTCGCCGTTCTCGATCCAGTAGCCGGAGGCGCCGCGCGAATAGTCACCGGTCACATAGTTCACACCCTGGCCCATCAGCTCGGTGACGAACAGGCCGCGGCCGAGCTGGCGGAACATGGCTTCCAGGTCGTCGCCCGGCTGGGTCAGGCGGCTGGTGAGGGTGAGGTTGTGCGAGCCGCCGGCATTGCCCGTGGTGCGCATGCCCAGCTTGCGCGCCGAATAGGTTGACAGGAAATAGCCCTGCAGCTTGCCGCCCTTGAGCACCTGGCGCCGGGTGGTGCGCACCCCCTCGTCGTCAAACGGCGCGCTGCCCTTGCCGCCCACGATGTGCGGGTCATCGACGATGTCCAGGTGCTTGGCCATCACCTGCTTGCCCAGGCTGTCGGGCAGGAAGGTGGTCTTGCGGTAGAGCGCGCCGCCGCTGGTGGCCTGCACCAGAGCGCCGAGCAGGCCGGCGGCCATGGGCGATTCGAACAGCACCGGGCATTCGGTGGTGGCGATCTTGCGGCCGTTCAGGCGCGCCAGCGCGCGCTCGGCGGCGTAGCGCCCCACCGCCTGTGGGCTGGCCAGCTCGGCCGGCGAGCGCTGCGAGCTGTACCAGTGGTCGCGCTCCATGTGCGCGCCTTTGCCGGCAATCGGCGCCACCGACAGGCTGTGGCGCGAACTGGCGTAGCCGCCGCTGAAAATACCGGGCTTGCCACGCTCACCACCGCGCATGTGCGCCGCAAAAAAGTGCGACTGCTGTGCAGACACCCCCGCGCCTTCGCTGTTGGTGATCTTGCGACTGGTGGCAAAGGCCGCGTTCTCACAGGCCAGGGCCAGTTGCACCGCCTCGTCGGAGCTGATCGCCCAGGGGTGGAACAGGTCCAGGTCCGGGTAGCTGTCGGCAATGTCCTGCGGGTCGGGCAGGCCGGCGGCCGGGTCTTCGGCGGTGAAGCGGGCAATGTCGTACGCCGCCTGCACCGTCTGCCGGATCGCGGCCGGCGAAAAATCGGAGGTCGATGCGTTGCCGCGGCGCTGCCCCAGGTAAACGGTCACGCCCAGCGACTTGTCGCGGTTGCGCTCGACGTTTTCCAGCTCGCCCTTGCGCACACCCACGCTCAGGCCCGCGCCCTCGGACACGTCCACCCCGGCATCGGCAGCGCCCAGCTGCTTCGCATGGGCGAGCGCCAGGTCGGCGAGTTCCTCGAAACGGCTGCGCGCGTACTGGAAGCCGGGCAGGGGCTGGTCGGCGCTGGCCGAGGGAGCAGAAAGGGTGCGGGCAGGGGATGCGGCGGGGTTTTTCATGTCGGGGGCTATGATACCGGCCGCCCCCTTTCCCCTCTTCTTCATGGCCCGCAAACCCACCAAAGGCTACTTCGTCCGTGGCCAGTTCGTCGCCGCCGGCTCCGAGCTCGACCAGGAACTCAAGCGCGAACTCAAGGGTTCGGTCGACATGAGCAAGACCGACCTCAAGAAGCACAGCGACCACCTGCAGGCGCTGGGCGAGAGCCTGCTGACCCTGAGACGCGACCTGATGGCGCAGCTGCGCGAGCAGCACGAGGACATCAGCGACAAGCTGATCGATGCCCTGGTCGAGGCCAAGCGCATCACCAACTTCGAGGGCAAGCGCCGCCAGATGCAGTTCATCGGCAAGCTGATGCGCAAGCTCGACGACGGCACGATCGCCGCCATCGAGGCCGCGCTGGAAGAGCAGCGCAAGCCGTCGGCCCACGAAACCCTGCGCCTGCACCAGGCCGAGCAGTGGCGCGACCAGCTGATCGCCAGCGATGACGCCCTCACCCGCTGGCTGGACCTCGACCCCGAGGCCGATGTGCAGCACCTGCGCGCACTCATCCGCCAGGCCCGCAAGGACGCCCAGGCCACGGCCGCGCAGGAAAAGCCCGGCGAAGCCATGCGCCACGGCAAGGCCTACCGCGAGATCTTCCAGGCCGTGCGCGCCGTGCTGGCCCGGCAGGACCAGGACGACAACTCAGAAACCCCGGAGACCGATCATGAGTGAAAGCTTCGACCCGGTGCGCATCGGCATCGTCTCGATCAGCGACCGCGCCAGCAGCGGCATCTACGAAGACAAGGGCCTGCCCGCGCTGCGCGAATGGCTGACCCGTGCGCTGAAGAACCCGATCACCTTCGAAGAGCGCCTGATCCCCGACGAGCAGGCCACCATCAGACAGACGCTGATCGATCTGGTCGACCGCGGTTCGGCCCTGGTGCTGACCACCGGCGGCACCGGCCCGGCCCAGCGCGATGTGACGCCCGAGGCCACCCTGGCCGTGGCCCACAAGGAGATGCCGGGTTTTGGTGAACAGATGCGCCAGATCAGCCTGGCCTTCGTGCCCACGGCCATCCTCTCGCGCCAGGTGGCCGTCATCCGCGACCACTGCCTGATCATCAACCTGCCCGGCCAGCCCAAAGCCATCGCCGAGACGCTCGAAGGCGCGAAGAACGCCGACGGTTCGGTGCGGGTCAATGGCATCTTCGCTGCCGTGCCTTACTGCATCGACCTGATCGGCGGCCCGTACCTGGTGACGAACGACGAGGTCGTCAAGGGCTGGCGCCCGAAACAGAAGTAAGCTCCCGCGCCGCTGCGCGTGCTCCCGCCAGGGGCATGCCCCCAGCGGTCCGGCCCAGCCGGTTCTGCGGCTGCCCGCCACTCACTCTCCAAACCCTGACATTGCCATGAAGATCACCCAAGACACCGTCGTCACCCTCAGCTTCAAGGCCTGGGACGGCAGCGGCAAGCTGCTCGAAGACGGCAAGACGCCGCGCGCCTACCTGCACGGCGGCTACCACAACACCCTGCCAGGCATCGAAGCCGCGCTGGAAGGCCAGGAAAAAGGCTTCTCCACCACCGTCAAGCTGCAGCCCTCGCTGGCCTTTGGCCTGCGCGACGAGTCGCTGGTGACCACCTTGCCGAAAAGCGAATTTCCGCCCGGGATCAAGGTCGGCGGCCAGCTCGAAGGCACCGACGACCAGGGCCGTCGCCAGATCTTCACCGTCATGAAGATCAAGGGCCAGACCGTGCACCTGGACGGCAACCACCCGCTGGCCGGTCAGGACCTGACCTTCACCCTGAACGTGATCGACGTGCGCGCCGCGACGCAGGAAGAAGTGGCCCATGGCCATGCGCACGGCGCGCACGGTCATCACCATTGAGCCTACTTCCCGACCAGCTGGTTGAGCTTCTCGGCCTCGAAGTGCTCTTCCTTGGCGGCGTCCGGCGGCACGCAGTTGCCGCGCTGGGCGCAGGCCAGCTTTTCGATCGCCGCCCAGAGCAGCGCAATCTGGTGCTCCTGGCTGCCGGTCTTGTCGATCAGGCCGCGCATGGCCTGTGACAGCGGGTCGTCGTCCTGCGTGATGCCGTAGGCGGTGAACTTGGGCTTGACCTCTTCGGTCACGTCGGCGCTCTGCCCCTGCTTGCTGGGGATGATGCGCGCCGGAATGCCCACCGCCGTCGCCCCGGCAGGCACCGGCTTGATGACCACCGCATTGCTGCCGATCTTGGCGCCGTCGCCAACCTCGAAACCGCCCAGCACCTTGGCACCGGCACTGACCACCACGTCACGGCCCAGGGTGGGGTGGCGCTTGGTGCCCTTGTAGAGCGAGGTGCCGCCCAGGGTCACGCCCTGGTAGATGGTGCAGCCGTCGCCGATTTCGGCCGTCTCGCCCACCACCGTGCCCATGGCGTGGTCAAAGAAAACGCGGTCGCCGATCTTCGCGCCCGGGTGGATTTCAATGCCGGTGAGGAAACGCGCCAGGTGGGAGATGAAGCGCCCCAGCCATTTGAAGCCGTGCGTCCAGCACCAGTGGGCCGGGCGGTGCAGCCAGACAGCGTGCAGCCCCGGGTAACAGGTGACCACCTCCCAGGTGCTGCGCGCGGCGGGGTCGCGCTCGAGGATGCACTGGATGTCGGATCGGAGACGGGCGAACATGGGGCTGGTGTTTGGAATCGGGCAAACAGTCTAGCCCGTTTCGCCACCGGGCCGCCCCGAGGCGACACAAGCCCCCTCGGGGGGCCGCGACCCGCGCAGCGGCAGAGCGTGGGGGTCTGGGTTTTTTGCCTTGTCGGCCGCCTGCAGCATGGCCTTGGCCACACCGCGCAGGATGTGGATTTCTTCGGGCGTGGGCGCCGCGCGGTTGAACAGTGCGTTCAACCGCGGCATCAGCTTCTTGGGTGCGGCAGGATCCAGAAAATCCACCGCCACCAGCGCCCGCTCCAGGTGCTCCAGCATGCCGGCCACCGCCTGCGCGTCGGCTGGCGCCCGCTCGCTGACCGCCGGTGTGACCGCAAAGCCCCCCAGCGCCTGCCGCCAGTCGTAGGCCACCAATTGCACCGCTGCGGCCAGGTTCAGCGAGCCGAACGACGGATCGGTCGGGATCGACAGGCACACATGGCTGCGGTAGACGTCCTCGTTCTTCATACCGAAACGCTCGGAGCCGAACAGGAAGGCGACGCCGCCCGGGCGCTGCGCCGCCGGCGCGGCGGGTGTGCCCAGCAGCAGCGCAAAATGCTCGCGCGGCGCACGGGTGGGCGGGCCAAAGTCGCGCGGCGTCATGGCCGTGGCGCACAGGTGGTCCACCCCGTCCAGCGCCTCGTCCAGCGTGTCCACCACCCGGGCGTTGGCCAGCACATCGTTGGCGCCACTGGCGCGCTGGATGGTCTCTTCCCGGCGCAACACATTGGCCCAGCGCGGTCGCACCAGCACCAGTTCGTCAAAGCCCATGACCTTCATGGCACGGGCGGCACCGCCCACGTTGCCGGCGTGACTGGTCTCGATGAGGATGAATCGGGTGCGCATGGTCGATGTGGGCGGGCCAGGGACGTGCCGGGCGGTGGGGCCGCCCGGTAAAATGGGGGTTATTGTCGCCGCCTGCATCGCCGGGCACCTTGCGCTCTTGCCCTTCGTCCACGGTCGCCGCGCGGCCCGTTCAGGAACACAATTCATGTCGTCCAACCTCCACCCCATGCTGAATGTGGCCATCAAGGCCGCCCGCACCGCCGGCACCGTCATCAACCGCGCCGCGCTCGATGTGGAGACAGTGCGGGTGTCGGTCAAACAGACCAACGACTTCGTGACCGAAGTCGACCATGCCGCAGAGGCCGCGATCATCGATACCCTGCTCACGGCCTACCCGGACCACGGCATCTGGGCCGAGGAATCCGGACGGCGCGAAGGCAAAGGACGCGAGAAGAACCACGTCTGGATCATCGACCCCCTGGACGGCACCACCAACTTCATCCACGGCTTCCCGGTCTACTGCGTGAGCATCGCGCTCATGGTGGGCGACCGCATCGAGCAGGCCGTGGTTTACGACCCGACCCGCAACGACCTGTTCTGCGCCACCCGTGGCCGCGGCGCCTACCTCAACGATCGCCGCATCCGCGTGGCCAAGCGCACCGTGCTGCGCGATTGCCTGTTTGCCACCGGTTTCCCCTTCCGCCCCGGCGATGCTTTCCAGACCTACATGCAGATGCTCGGCGAGGTGATGCCCAAGTGCGCGGGCGTGCGCCGCCCGGGCTCCGCCGCCCTCGACCTGGCCTATGTGGCCGCCGGTTTCTCCGACGGTTTCTTCGAAATGGGCCTGTCGCCCTGGGACGTGGCCGCCGGGGCGCTGCTGGTGACCGAGGCCGGGGGCCTGGTCGGCAACTTCACCGGCGAATCCAACTTCCTGGAGCAGCGCGAGTGCCTCGCCGCCAACCCGCGCATCTACGGCCAGCTGGTGGGCCTGACCGGCAAATACAGCAAATTTGCCAGCGCTGGCGACAAGGCGGCGGTGCGCCAAAGCCGCCCGATCGCGGCCACAGCGCCCGAGGGCGAACGCCTCGACCCCTCCGCCGACGACGAGCCGCCAACGCTGCCCAGCGCGCCGTTCTGAGCCCGGTTGCACCGAGCGCGGACGCCCCGCCCCGCAACTCTGCCTGCCATTTCCGGTTCCCCCGCCGTGGCCGCCCCGCTGGACCAGCACACCCCCATGATGCAGCAATACCTGGCCCTGAAGGCCGGGTACCCGGACACGCTGCTGTTCTACCGCATGGGCGACTTCTACGAGCTGTTCTACGCCGACGCCGAGAAAGTCGCGCGGCTGCTGGACATCACCCTCACCCAGCGCGGCCAGTCGGCCGGCGAGCCGGTGATCATGGCCGGTGTGCCCTTCCATTCGGTCGAGAGCTACCTGGCCCGGCTGATCAAGCTGGGCGAGTCGGTCGCCATCGCCGAGCAGTTGGGCGACGTGGCCACGGCCAAGGGGCCGGTGGAGCGCAAGGTGGTGCGGGTGGTCACCCCCGGCACGCTGACCGACAGCGAACTGTTGCCCGACAAGTCCGAGGCGCTGGTGATGGCGGTGCACCCCGGCGCCCGCACCGGCCTGGGCCTGGCCTGGCTGTCGGTCACCCAGGGCATCGTCTTCCTGGCCCAGTGCGCCAGCGACCAGCTGGGCGACTGGGTCGCCCGCGTCGGCCCCGGCGAACTGCTCTACAGCGCCGAGGTCATGCCCTCGTTTGAAAAGACGCTGCAGCAGATCAGCGCCCAGCCGCTGCCCAGCGGGCAGCGCTGCGTGGCGGTGGTGCGGCCGGCCTGGGCGTTTGACGCCAGCCTGGGCGAGCGCAAGCTGCTGGAGCAGTTGCAGGCCGCCAGCCTGGCCGCCTGGGACGCGCAGGACCACCCGGACGCCCACGCCGCCGCCGCCGCGCTGCTGACCTACGCCGAACACACCCAGGGCCAGGCGCTGACGCATGTGCGCAGCCTGCAGGTGGCGCGCAGCGGCGAACTGATCGACCTGCCGGTGAACACCCGGCGCAACCTCGAACTCACCCACACCCTGCGCGGCGAGACGCAGCCGACGCTGTTTTCGCTGCTCGACACCTGCCACACCGGCATGGGCAGCCGCGCCTTGCGCCACTGGCTGCTCACGCCACGGCGCGAGCGCAGCGAAGCGCGCGAGCGCCTGGCCGCCATCGGCTGGCTGCGCGGCGGCGGGGCGTGGCAAACCTTGCGCGGCGCGCTCAAGGGGGCCAGCGATGTGGAGCGCATCACCGCGCGCAGCGCCCTGCGCCAGGTGCGCCCGCGCGAGCTGGTCGGCCTGACGGCCACGCTGGCGCGCTCGCAGCAGCTCTCGGCCACGCTGGCGGCCGGCCTGGGCACACAACCAGGCGCGGTAGCGCCCGCCCTGCTGGCGCGCATCGCCACCGACCTGCTGCCGCCCGCCGGCTGCGCCCAGCGGCTGGCCCAGGCCATCGCCCCCGAACCCGCCGCGCTGGTGCGCGACGGCGGCGTCATTGCCGACGGCTTCGATGCCGAGCTGGACGAACTGCGCGCCATCCAGACCCACTGCGACGGCTTCCTGATCGACCTGGAAACCCGCGAGCGCGCGCGCACCGGCATCACCAACCTGCGGGTGCAGTTCAACAAGGTGCACGGCTTCTACATCGAGGTCACGCAAGGGCAGCTCGACAAGGTGCCCGACGACTACCGCCGCCGCCAGACCCTCAAAAACGCCGAGCGCTTCATCACGCCCGAACTCAAAGCCTTTGAAGACAAGGCCCTTTCGGCGCAAGACCGGGCGCTGGCGCGCGAGAAGTGGCTCTACGAACAGCTGCTTGACGAGATGCAGGCGTGGATCGCGCCACTGACCCAGCTGGCCCGCGCCCTGGCCGCGCTGGACGCGCTGTGCGCGCTGGCCGAACGCTCGCTCACCCTGAACTGGACCGAACCCGCCTTCACCCCCGAGCCCTGCATCGAGATCCGCGGCGGCCGCCACCCGGTGGTCGAGGCGCGGCTGCAGGAAACCACCGGCGCCAGCTTCATCGCCAACGACACGGTGCTGGGCAGCAAGCAGCGCATGCAGATCATCACCGGCCCCAACATGGGCGGCAAGAGCACCTACATGCGCCAGGTGGCGGTCATCGCTCTGCTGGCCAGCATGGGCTCGTATGTGCCCGCCACCAGTTGCCGCCTGGGGCCCATCGACGCCATCCACACCCGCATCGGCGCAGCCGACGACCTGGCCAACGCCCAGTCCACCTTCATGGTCGAGATGACCGAGGCGGCGCAGATCCTGCACGCGGCCACCCCGGAAAGTCTCGTGCTGATGGACGAGATCGGCCGCGGCACCTCCACCTTCGACGGCCTGGCCCTGGCCGGCGGCATTGCCGCGCACCTGCACGACAAGGCGCGCTGCTTCACCCTGTTTGCCACCCACTATTTCGAGCTGACCGAATTCCCGGCCAGCCACCACGGCGCGGTCAATGTGCATGTGAGCGCGGTCGAGGGCGGCGGCAAGTCGGGCATCGTCTTCCTGCACCAGATCGAGCCCGGCCCGGCCAGCCGCAGCTACGGCATCCAGGTGGCGCGTCTGGCCGGTGTACCGGCGGCAGTGGTGCAGCATGCCAGACATGCGCTGGCCGCGCTGGAAGCCCACAGCGAGAGCAGCCGGGTGCAGGTCGACCTGTTTGCCCCGCCGCCCGCAGCGCCCGAACCTGAAACATCCCCGGTGGTGGCCGCGCTGACCGGTATCGACCCCGACACGCTGAGCCCGCGCGAGGCGCTGGACCAGCTATATCGCCTCAAGAAACTGATCTAACCCCATCAGCCCTCAAAACCCCACGGGAGGCCCCATGCTGCGGTTCATCAAGCCCATCCGTTTGCCAGCGATCGCCCTGCGGGCCATGAGTCTTGTGCTGGCATGGCCCCTGATGGCACAGGCCCAGGCACAGGCCGATCTGTGGACCACGGTCAAGACCGAGCCGAACATCGTGCTGGTGGCCCGGCACATGGAGGTCGGACGCGGGAAGGGGACCCATTACGACCCCAGCGGCCGCTGCGAGGGCGAGGTCATGCTCACCGCCAAAGGCCGGCGCCAGGCCGAAGGCCTGGGCCAGGCGTTCAAAGACCAGGGCATCACGCCTGAGCGGCTCAACGTGGTGGCCTCGGCCATGTGCCGCGTGCGCGACACGGCCATGCTCGCTTTCGGCAAGGCGACCCTGGACCCGGCTTTGCGCGAGTCCTTCTCCGGTGGCGGAGGTCGGCAAAACGAGTTCCTGGACGCCGCAGAAGGCTGGGTGCGCAAGCTCCGCGGACCGACGCCGCTGCTGCTCATGACCCACCACCCCAACATCGATGCGCTGACGGGCGAGCAGCCCGATTTCGGGCAGGTGGTGGTGACGAAGTCCGATGAAACGGGTGCCCTGCAGGTGCTGGGCGTGCTGCGGGTGATCGACCCCGGCGCTTTCTGAAGGCGGCCGCAGGCCTGTCGGTAAACTTGCCGGTTTCGTCCGCGTTCCGGCGGGCGTCGTCCACCGTTCACCGACTCCCCATGACTTACTGCGTCGCCGTCAAACTCAAGGCCGGCCTGGTCTTCCTCTCCGACTCGCGCACCAACGCCGGGCTGGACCAGATCAGCACCTTCCGCAAGATGATCGTCTATGAGAAGCCGGGCGAGCGCTTCATGTGCCTGCTCTCGGCCGGCAACCTGAGCATCTCGCAGTCGGTGCGCGAGATCCTGCAGGTCGAGCAGCTGGCCGACCACGAGGGCGGCGAACCCATCACCATCTGGAACGCCAAGAGCATGTTCGACGCTGCGCGTGTGCTCGGCTCGGCGGTGCGCCATGTGTTCGAGCGCGACGGCGAGGCGCTCAAACGCGCCGGGGTGGACTTCAACGTGTCCATGATCTTCGGCGGCCAGATCGGCAGCGAAGGCATGCGCCTGTTCCAGGTGTATTCGGCCGGCAACTTCATTGAGGCCACGCCCGAGACGCCTTTCTTCCAGATCGGAGAATCGAAATACGGCAAACCGGTGCTCGACCGGGTGATCACGCCCGACACGCCGCTGGACGAGGCCGCCAAGTGCGCCCTGGTGTCCATGGACAGCACCCTCAAGTCCAACCTCTCGGTCGGCCTGCCGCTGGACCTGGTGGTCTACGAGGCCGACAGCCTGAAGACCGACAAGATCACCTGCATCGACGACAACAACCCGTACTTCCGCATGGTGCGCAACACCTGGGGCCAGAAACTGCGCGAGGTGTTCGACGCCATCGAGCACCCGACCTGGGACGGCTCGCCCACCGATGTGCCGCTCATGGGCTGCAGCGCGCGCAGCCAGCCGCTCAAGAAAATCACGAATCCCAAGGAAAAACTGATTTGAGGACCACCCAGGTGCTGGCGGAGTCGTTCCAGAAAACCGCGGAACCGGCTTTGCCGGGCCGCAGGCATGGCCCTGTTGCGGGGGTGATGCGCCCAAGGCGCGGCCCGGGGGTGGGCCTGTGTCGCTGATCATCTTTTCCCACGCCAACAGTTTCCCGCTGGGCACCTACAGCGTGCTGCTGCGCAGCCTGCGCGCCCGTGGCCACCAGGTGCGCGGGGTGGACCGCTTCGGCCACGACCCGCGTTACCCGGTCAGCAGCAACTGGCCGCACCTGGTGCAGCAGCTGGCCGACTTTGCCGCGCCCGAGATCGAGCGCCACGGCCGCGGCGCCTGGCTGGTCGGCCATTCGCTGGGCGGCTTCCTCAGCCTCATGTGCGCCGCCCGCCATCCGCAGCTGGGCGGCCACCCGGTGCGCGGTGTGCTGCTGCTGGACTCGCCGGTGCTCGGCGGCTGGCGCGCCCGTGCGCTGGAGCTGGCCAAACGCACCCAGCTGGTGGGCTCGCTCTCGCCCGGCAAAGTCAGCCGCCGGCGCCGCAACGCCTGGCCCGATGCGCAGGCCGCCTTCGACCACTTCGCGCACAAGCGCGCCTTCATGCGCTGGGACCCGGCCGTGCTGCGCGACTACATCGCGCACGGCACCCACGACGCCGACACGCCGCACGGCCGCCAGCGGGTGCTGGGTTTTGACCGCGACGTCGAAACCGCGATCTACAACACCCTGCCGCACAACCTCGACCGCCTGCTGCGCCAGCACCCGCTGCGCTGCCCGGTGGGCTTTATCGGCGGCACCGCCTCGGCCGAGATGAAGCAGGTGGGCATGGCCATGACCCAGCGGCTGGTCGGCCGCGAGCACCCCGGGCGGCTGCAGATGATCGAGGGCAGCCACCTGTTCCCCATGGAGCGGCCACAAGAGACGGCCGCCGCCATCGACGCCGGCCTGCGCGCACTGGAGAACGACCGCGCCACCTGAGCGCCGCCTGAAGGCCGCTCAAGCGTTGCCTGAACACCAGCGGGGGCTGGGCCCGACACACCATTCACCCCCGCTGCGGGTCGATTGGCGCCGCCCTGGCCGTGTTCCGTCGCAGGGCGGTGGTGGTGCTGTGCGCGCCTGTGTACCGTAACGGTCATGGCCCTTCCCCGCACATCAACCGCCTCAACCACCCGAACCGCCCCGCTCAGGGCCTGCCCGCCATGCAAATGACGCCCGTGATCGCCGTCCACCTGACCGCCTCGCTGGCCGCCTTGGTCATCGGCCCCGTGGCGCTGTGGGCCCGGCGCGGCCACGCAGCCCGCGTCGCCGCCACCCAGCAGCCCCGCCTGCACCGCGCCACCGGCTACGCCTGGGTCACGCTCATGCTGCTGTCGGCCCTCTCGGCCCTGTTCATCCGCGACTTCCGTCTGCCCAACGTCTGGGGCTATACCCCCATCCACCTGTTCGTGCCCTACACCCTGGGCGGGCTGTACCTGGCGTTTGCCCGGCTGCTGCGCGGCGACGTATCGGGCCACCGCAAGACCATGCTGGGCCTGTACCTCGGCGCCTGCGTGGGCGCTGGCGCTTTCACCCTGCTGCCCGGCCGCTACCTCGGTCAACTGGTCTGGGGCCAGTGGCTGGGGCTGTTGTGACACCGTCTTTTCAAGGAGCACACCATGAACGCCCCCGTCCCCCCGCTCCCGCCCGAACTCGAACGCCAGGCCCGCCGCAACGTGGCCATGCGGCTCGGCTGGCTGGTGCACGCTGCCGTGTTCGCACTGGTCAACGCCGGGCTGTGGCTGGCCGGCCACCGCGACGGCTGGCTGGGCCTGCCCACCGGCGGCTGGGTCATCGGTCTGCTGGTGCATGGCCTGGTGGTCTGGCTGCGCCCCACCGGTGACGGCATCCGGGCGCGCATGCTGGACGCCGAACGCCGGCGCCTGCAGCGGCGCTGACAGCGGCCGTGTGCCAGAATGAACCGGCTGCCCTGGTCGCATTTCCGCGCAGCGCCGCACCCGCTCTGCCCGCTTGCTTAGCCACCATGCCACCCCACAGGCCACTCCGATGGCTGCACTGGCTGCCGCCCGACAGCCGACGCGGCGTTCAGCGGCGCGCCCTCATCGTCTGGAGCGTGGCGGCCATCGTTGCGCTGCTGCACCGCGCGTTTGACCCCGCCGAACACCCGCTGCACCATGCGCTGGTGTACAGCTACGCCATCAGCACCGCCATCTGGTTGCTGACCGATCCGCTGCGCATCGTGTGGCGGCGCTGGCTGCATCTGCAGGGGCCGCACTACTGGGCCTTCAATGCCCGCACCCTGCTCTACCTCGCCGCAGCGGTGATCGTGGGCTACAGCGTGGGCTTGGGTCTGGGCGATGCGTACACGGGGCGTTCCACCTGGGCACTGCTGCAGGATGCACCCGCCCGCTTCTGGGCGGTGCTGCTGTCGTCGCTGGCCCTCAGCGCCGGCTTCCTGTTCTTTTTCTACCACCGCGAAAAAGCCCACGCACTGGAGCAGCTGGCCACCGAAACGCGGCTGAAACTGCTGGAGAGCCAGCTCGAACCGCACATGCTGTTCAACACCCTGGCCAACCTGCGGGTGCTCATCGGGGTGGACCCGGCGCGCGCCACCGCCATGCTCGACCAGCTGGGCGACTACCTGCGCGCCACCCTGGCCGCCTCGCGGCGCGAGGGCAGCCACCCGCTTGCACTCGAATTCCAGCGCCTGCGCGACTACCTGGGCCTGATGAACGTGCGCATGGGCGAGCGCCTGCGCTTCACGCTGGACCTGCCGGACGATCTGGCCGCGCACCCGGTGCCCCCCCTGCTGCTGCAGCCGCTGGTGGAAAACGCCATCCGCCACGGGCTGGAGCCGGCCGTGCACGGGGGCGATATCACGGTGCTCGCCCGCCGCGCGGGCGACACACTGCACATCACCGTGCAAGACACAGGCGTGGGCTTTGACGGCGAACCCCGCCCGGGCTTTGGCCTGACCCAGGTGCGCGAGCGCCTGGCCACCGCCTTTGGTGCGCGGGCGCGGCTGGACTGGAGCAGCACCCCCGGCCGGGGCACCCGCATCACCCTCACCCTGCCGCTGGACCCATGAACCCCACCGCCCTGATCGCCGAGGACGAACCGCTGCTGGCGGCGGCCCTGCAGGCCGAACTGGCCCGCGCCTGGCCCGAGCTGCGCATCACCGCGCAGGTGGGCGACGGCGCGAGCGCGGTGCGCGAAGCCCTGGCGCTGCAGCCTCAGGTGCTGTTCCTCGACATCCGCATGCCCGGCATGACCGGGCTGGAAGCCGCCGCCGGGCTGGCCGAGGCGTGGCCGGAAGACGTCCCCTTTCCCGCGCTGGTGTTCGTGACGGCCTACGACCAGTACGCGGTCCAGGCTTTTGAAGCGCAGGCCGTGGACTACCTGCTCAAGCCGGTGCAGGCCGAACGGCTGGCGCGCACAGTGCAGCGGGTGCAAACCCTGCTGGCGCAACGCAAACACGAGCCGCCAGCGCAGCGTGATGCTTCGCTCGCTCACACACTGGACCAGCTGCGCGCCCTGCTCGCCCCCGGCGCCAGCGGCGCAGCCGAACCGCTGCGCATGATCCAGGCCAGCGTGGGCCAGCAGATCCGGCTGCTGCCGGTGGAAGAAGTGATCGTGTTCGAGGCCGCCGACAAATACGTGCGGGTGCTCACCGCCGACAGCGAGCTGCTCATCCGCACCCCGCTCAAAGACCTGCTGCCGCAGCTGGACGCCCGCGTGTTCTGGCAAGTGCACCGCGGTACCGTGGTGCGCGCCAGCGCCATCCACAGCGTGCACCGCGATGAAACCGGCAAACTGCACCTGCAACTGCGCCAGCGGCCGGAGCGCTGGCCCGTCAGCCGCCTCTACGCGCCGCGCTTTCGGGCCATGTGAGGCCGCCACCGCGCGCGCCGGCCGCCACCGCGCGCGCCGGCCGCCACCACGGCCGCCACCATGGCCCCGGTCGCGCCATGGCATGCGCGAACGCAGCCGCCGTGACGAACGCTGGGTCAAAGCGGTTGCCCCGAGACAGCATGGCTTATTCATTCTGAAATACATTCGATAATTCATTCATACCGATGCGTTCCACCGCTCCAACGCCCGCCCCCATGCCGGCCCTGACGTCCGCTCCAACGCCCACGACAAGCCCCGACCCGATCGGCGCACTGCGCGCCCTGGGTGGCCTGGCCAGCGGCCCCGCCCTGCAGGCCCGGCTGGGCTTGAGCCAGCCCAGCGTCTCGCGCTTGCTGGCGCCGCTGCTGGCCAACGGCACGGTGGTGGCCGTGGGCGCGGCCCGCGCCCGGCGCTACCTGCTGCCGCGCGAGGTGCCCGGTGTGGGGCGTCAAGTATTCATTCATGCGGTGCAGACCGACGGTGGCCTGCGCGCCTTCGGCACCCTCTACCCGCTGGCCGGTGGCGGCTTCTGGATGGACGAGGCCGACCGCGCACACGGCCAGAGCGCCCGCCACGACAGCCTGCCCTGGTTTCTGTACGACATGCGGCCGCAGGGCTTTCTGGGCCACGGCTTTGCCAGCGCCCACCCGGCGCTGCACCTGCCCGCCAACCTGGCGCACTGGAGCGACGACCACATCCTCAAGGCGCTGGTGAACGCTGGCGAAGACCTGCCCGGCAACCTGATCGTGGGCACCGCGGCCTTTGACCGCTTTCACGCCCTGCCGCCCCCGCTGCGCACCGCCGCCCCGGTGGTGACCGACCCGGCCACCCAATACCCCGCCCTGGCCGCGCAGGCGCTGCACACCGCGGCCCAGGGCTCCAGCGCGGGCGGCGAGCAACCCAAGTTCAGCGCGGTGCGGGGCGGTCACCCGGTGCTGGTGAAGTTTTCCCCGGCAGACGACAGCGCCGCCAGCCAGCGCTGGCGCGACCTGCTCCTCTGCGAAGCCCTGGCACTGCAAACCCTGGCGGCGGCCGGACTCAGCGCCGCGCCCACCCAGGCGGTGCAGGCCGGCGGCCGCGTGTTCCTGGAAAGCCGCCGGTTCGACCGCACCCCGCAGGGCGGCCGGGTGGGCATGGTCTCGCTGGAGGTGTACGACCGCCAGTACATCGGCCAGGGCACCAACTGGGTGGACACCGCCCAGCGCTCCGACCGCGCCGGCCCGGAACGCCTGCACCCGGACGACGTGCACACCATCGGCCTGCTCGACGCCTACGGCGCCCTGATCGCCAACACCGACCGCCACCACGGCAACCTCTCGCTGCTGCTGCAAAACCACCGCTGGCGCCTGGCCCCGGCCTACGACATGCTGCCCATGCTCTACGCCCCGGTGGCCGGCGAAGTGGTACCGCGCGACTTTGCCGCCCAGCCCCCGCGCCCCACAGTGCACACCCTGGCCGTGTGGCCACAGGCGCGTGAACTGGCGCTGCGCTTCTGGCAGGCCGCCGCAGAGGACGGCCGCATCAGCGCGGGCTTTCGCGCGATTGCACAGGCCAATCAAGCGCTGGTTTTGGGGCTCTGACGCAGAGCGTTCAGGCGTGCAGGGCCGCCACCTGCGCCTTGAGCAACGGCAGATCGCGCTAGGAGCCTGCGCGGCAGAAGGCATCGAAGCGAAACGGGTGGGAAGAGAACCCAATTCGGGCCTGCTTTTGAGGACTGTGGCCGGTGCCACAGCCGGAAAAACAGGGTCGAAGTGGGACTCTTGTCCACCCGTTGCAGCCGATGTGCTTCTGCCGCGCAGGCTCCTAGACCACCTTCCACACCACGGCCATGTCCACCGTGTCGTAGCCGTGCGTCAGCCGGTTGCGCATGGCGTACATCCGCCGCCCAAGGCACCTGCGGATGCGCTGCCGTGAACGCCGGATGCACCCGCTGGATGTTGTTGGCCGCCTCGCCGATGACTTCGAGGTTGCGAATGACGGCGTCCTGAACCAGCTCGCTGGCAGCAAAACCGGCAGCGCCCACTCCGGCGGTGTGCCGCTCGATGCGCGCCATGGCCTGCAGGATGTGGCCCAGGTAATCGACCACACGCCCCGTCTTGTTCATACCGGCACAGCCTGCTGCAGCACGGTATGCCGGAAGCTGGCCGGCAATGCATTGGGCGTGAGCACGTCCACCGGCACGCCCTGCAACTGCTCCAGCTCCACCTGGATCGCTGCCACATCCATCA
>Ga0209278_1000140_pt1 | contig 96625 bp, 84 predicted proteins | sample JI81BgreenDNA_FD_187504 | JGI IMG/M metagenome (GOLD analysis project Ga0209278, IMG submission 187504) | Wastewater effluent complex algal communities from Wisconsin, to seasonally profile nutrient transformation and Carbon sequestration -... | ecosystem: Engineered > WWTP > Effluent > Algae... | reverse complement strand
CGGGTGTGGTCTGTGGCATTTTTTGCCCCGTTGCAGGTCTGGCTTGAACAACCACATTCCTACAACAATGCAAATGCTTACACCACTCCCGCCAACCCTTCACGGCATCGCCGGTGAATAAGATGGGCTAAACGTGGGCGATTGCGGTCTCAGCTGCGAGATGTTGACGGCTTGGCGACGTCGCTGATCCACGCGATGAGCTTATCTTGTGGCAGCAAGGTCCTGCTATGTGTTGAGCGGTTTTGCCCTTGCCTTGCGGGCGGCGCGGAGACGCTTGGGGAGCAACGCAACCGGGAACGGTTCAAGATGCAAGGTCACCCTGGGGATCGCCCTTGTGGCGTCCCGCAAAAGCTTCATGTGCTGCTTCGAGTAGCGACCTTGGGTTTCATTCGGAAGCTTGTGGCCGGCGAAATCTGCTCTGATCTCGGGCGAGATCCCTGCGCCTTTCATGCTGTCGACGACGGTGTGGCGGAACGAATGCGTCGCTTGTCCGGCCTTCAGGAAGGGCAATTCCTTCTTGATGTGATCCCAAATCCGTTTCGAATAGGTGTCTCCCATCGTGCCCTTACCGCTCTCGCGCACCAGTTCGGGAAACAGCAATGTTTCCCCTTCTGCACGCAGGGCCTGCACGTAATCTGGGAGCCCCAAGCGAATGAGCTCGCTCGCGAACGGAAGCTTACGCGCTGATGTCACCGTTTTGAGGCGTCGGGTCTCCGTAGGACGGACGTTGAACTGCCAATGGCCGTCCACAAGCTCAATATCGTCGAGAGCCAAACCGCAAATCTCGTCTCGGCGCATGCCGGTATACCATCCAATCAGCGGTACAAAATAGAACGCGCTGTGAACCCGCAGCTCGCCGGGTGCCATCCACCGGCTATGGGACTTGAAACCAGTCCATGGCGGGAGACTGAAAAGCTGGCGGCCCTCCTCCTCGGTGTAACGATCGCGCTGATCGCGAGGGTCAACCGCAGGCTTTTCGACGAATGCTTTGTAGTCGAGCGGGGCAATCGGCTGGTGTTTCTGGAACCAGTCGGTCAACTGACGCAAAAAGCTCCAATGGCGGTTTGTTGTGCTGAGCCCTAGCCCGAGCTGATCCTTGGTCAGCGCTCCGGCAGGCAATTCAAAGGCTTCGTCCTTGTCTTTTCGCTTTGCGGCCTTGGCCATGGCATCTTCGCCCTGCCGCACGCGCTCTGCGGTTTCGGCGACGATTTCCCAGATCGTCATTTCTCGGTGCTTGGGCGATTTGCGGAATGATGGCCCATGCAGCGCCTCGAAACAGTTGTTGAGCTGGACGAGATGTTCATGGGTGACCGTGGCAAGCGGCTGGCCATGCATGACCTGCTCGAGCAGGAGCGCCGGGAGCCTGAACTGCTCGCGGGTCTTGTTTGTCCAGGGTTCCCCTGCCTTGCGACGGGACTTGCCATCCTTTCCGCCCGTACGCGGGTTATGCTCGAAGAACTTCTCGACCGCTTCGGTAGGCGTCATGGTGGCCCATGGCCCGGCGACAATAGGAGCTGCCGGCACTTGCGGTGTGACCGGTGTGGCGGGGTATGAAGATGGCTGCCCCAGCTGCCCATAATCTTGCACTGGAACCGGGGCGTAGGCTGCACCGGGATTGGCAAGTGCATTGCGGAACTCCCGGATCGCCTCGATGCGCGCCTGATTCACGACCTTGCGGGCCATCGCCTCTCGCAGGGCCGATTGTTCCACGTTGATTTCGGCAAGCCGGGCAATTGCGGCTTCCTCGGCACCGTCCTGAGCGATCGAGGCCGCAAGGTCTGACCAGGCCATAACAACGATCGGCTCATCTTCCGCATCGGGGTCAATGCGGGCGACAAGAAAGTCTTCCACCTTGCCTTTGGTCGCGCCGTCCATCGCAGCAAGCTCGCTCGCCCCGAGTCGGAGAGACAGCGCCTTGTCGATGTCTTCGTGATCCTGGGGCGGGAGAATGTGAAGCTGGGCATGCATCACCTCGAGCCGGTCGCGTTCGACCAGCATCTGTCGGCGGAAGATTTCCGCGCGTTGGGCAGCTGTCAGTCCGTCGGTCGAAATCTTGGCGGTCATGGTCATCGCGAGGCGTTCACAAATCAGGGTCATGGCCGGACCCAGCAAGGCTGCCCGTTTCCGGCTGGTGGTCTTAAGTGAGACGCGTAGCCGAAAAGGCTTATCGGGGCCTAAACGTATGAGTCTACGAAAATAATAGGTTCCGTCTTTGCGGGTCACGTTCTGAATGCTGCACATGAATGAAGTCTCCTGTCGGCTTTCCCCCGTGGAACCTCGCCGTGGCACCCTGTCGTGGTACCCCGGCGTGGCCCTTCCGGGCGGAACGAGAACAAGAAGCCAATTTCTTCAGATACTTGGAGAATAGTTGGCAGGGTATCCTGTCACCCCTGCCAACTTCCTGAAATTGTTATATTTCAACCCCTTAGGGGGCGGAAGTTGGTCGCTGTGGGCCAGCTTTGTGGGCCAGATTCGTGGTCCTTGTTGCCATCATCATGGGCTTGCTTCCCGCCCTGATGAGATATCCGATATCGCACGTTGTGGATGAACCGATTGGTTCAATTGGATTTCCCTTGCAATCCTCTGCCGTGAATGCCTCCTTGTTAGCTGCCCTCGAAGTGGGAGAGGTCGGAGAAAATCTGTGGCTGATGAACCTGAAAGTCTCGGCAGGCTAGGATCGTCCAAGTTCGCCTTAGCAGTGCGAGAACATGAAGAGATGGCCAGTCTCTTTTTTGATTTCATCGTGCGGCTTGCGGAGATCGTTGCGCTCACCGCAGCATTCACCGTGGCATCACAATTCAGCATCCAGAAAGAGAAAGACGCAGCAAGTGCTGCTCTAGTCTTACTGACCCTCCTTCTCAATCTAGCTGTCATTCATCATTGCTGTCGCTTCGCCCTATCGATTGCTGATCGAGATATAGAACGCTTTAAGCCTAGCAAAGCGCAAAAAGCGGTGATCTTAGTTTCAAGCGGTTTCACGGGTTCAGTGCTGACATTTCTTGCAACTGAAGCGGTAGCATCTTTTGTCATGCAGCTGGCTATGCAGCCATGAGTTTCCAAGCATCCAAGATGGGGAGGGTGGTAGATGTTTGAAGGCTTGGGAGTGGCTGCGCTTACTTTGCTGGCTGGCGTGGTGGGGTACTTCGCTGACCGGTGGATCACAGGTCGACACGGGCGGGAAAAGACCGAAGGTACGCTTCAAGCTTTAGAGCTTGCGAGAAGGTTGCGCGAAGAGGGACTATCTCTTGAGCAAGCTGAAGAGCTTAATGCGAGGGTTCGAGAGGGTCGCCTTCATCTGACACCAGAACAGATTGCGGCGGTCGTTAAAGTCGATGAAGGCGACACGACTCCCAACGCACAATCCGCTGGCATCGATATGAATGATTATGCCGTCATGAACACGACTGTGGGCATGAGGATGGGGCTCGGTAACCGCTTGAGGGAGATCGAAGGTAAGATTGAGATCGCGCTTGCCGAACTGAGTTTGCGCGCATCACCGGCCCGTTCTGAAGCTATGGCAAAGGCCCAGAAAGCTTGGAAACAATACGCTGAAAAAGAGTCGCACGCAGTCGGACTGCTATACGAGGGCGGGACCGCGCAGCCAGTCTTGGCGCTTTCTTGCTATGTTACGCTCGCGGAGGCGCGGCTTGATGATCTCCAGCGTCAGATCTCTGACGAAGCGCAGCTTTACGGGTAGCTGGTGGCCTCATACCCGCTCCCCAGAAAAAAGCAGGGCTTCAGGCCCCTAGGCGCTCTAGCACCCGCTTCACGCCCACCGGGTGCCAGCTTCCGCCCCTCGGTGCCGCAATGTGCCGCTCGTTCAGCGCGTGGGCGATCTCCCGCAGGCTCTGAGCCCCGGCGGCCCTTACGGCTTCGATCTCGGCGGCGAGCTCTCGGGCACGGGTCTGAGCCCCGGCCTTGACCGCATCCACCGCCGCCACGTTCCCCTTCGCAGCCTTGCGGAGCGGCGCGGCCCCGTTCGGGTTCCCCAGCTTCACACCCCGGGCCTTCGCGGCCTTGAGGGCCTCCCGGGTGCGCGTGGAGATTGCCTTGCGCTCCGCTTGGGCCACGGCGGCGAGGATGTGAACGGTGAGCTCGTTTGCCTCGGGCATGTCGGCTGCAATGAACTTGGCCCCGCTATCCTGCAGGGTGGACAGGAACGCCACCGAACGGGACAGGCGGTCGAGCTTGGCGACCACCAGCGTGGCACCGGCGAGCTTGGCGCGGCGTAGGGCTTCGGTGAGCTCGGGGCGGTCGGCCCGCTTCCCGCTCTCGACCTCGGTGAACTCCGCAATGATCTCCAGCCCCCGGGCCCTACAGAGCTCGGTAACGGCCATGCGCTGGGCCTCCAGCCCCAGACCGGAGCGGCCCTGAGCGGCGGTCGAGACACGGTAGTAGGCAACGGCTTTCATCGGTGGACCTCACTGTTACAATCGGCCTGACGCTGATTAGGCAGTTTGCAACATGCAATCAAGAGGGCAATGCCGTCAGCCAGCCCTTGACCGCCAATCGTGCGCTGTCCTAGAGGCCTCTCCCCTTTGATTTAATGGAGTTAATTCGGTGTTCTTGGCAATTGTGACTGCCTTTGCGATTGATCCCATCAACCTGATCCTTGCTCTGATCCTCGGCCTCACAATTAGATCGAAGTCTATCTTGACCGGTGCTGCCGTGGTGGGTGGCCTCGGCTTGGCGGGCCTTCGGCATCTGCTCAACCCATACTCGACCCTTGGGGGCTTCGAGATGGTTGCGGCCCTGATAATCGCTCTGCTGATCCCAAGCCTGCTCCTGAATGCTTTGGCGGAGTACCGGCGACGCAAGCGCGGCGACGGCCCTAACAGTGCCAGCCGGGATGATAAGCAGGCGGCCTGATGGCTCCTCGGGTGCCCTCTCGCTATGTGAGCAAAAGGGCACTCTGCAGGGTACCGGCGGGAGGCTGGGGACACCCCTATGGGGGGAACGGGGCTTTCGCGTTCCCACGCCTCCCACTTCGGATTTTTGAACCAAATACAATTGGTTCAATGGCAGCTTCGTATTATGAGTTTCCGCACCCGACTTCTGATCATCCGATGAGGCTCCTCGAATGAAGCTGAACGCTCACGCCCGGATCGAAATCGCACTTGTCACGGCTATGCTTTTGGGAAGCTGCAGCGCCTCTCCGAAGTACAGCGCGAGCGAGGCATATGACTTGGCCGACGTTGCGAGGGCCAATTCTGTCAACGCGCTCAACGCGACTGCCGAACTCGAAAGCCGACTAGAGGCACTAGAGGGCACAGTGAAAGTGAACGAACGCAACATAGAGACGGCGTTCTCCAATGCTGAAGCTGACCGCAACACAGCGAATGAGAACGCCCTCATCATTAACCGCGCCCTCAACAGGCTAGATCGTGTCGAACAGCGGCTAGGGATGTGACCTAGGCCGCCAGCATCCGCCGCACATCATGGCGGGCCAAGGTCTCCTCAAGGAGCACCCCGAAGCTCGCAGCGGACGCGAAGCGATCCCGTAGGGGCCCCAGCGCCGCCGCCATGCGGGCGAAGGGGAACGGCTGGGGCTCGGCGTGGAGCTTGGGGGTCTTGGCGAAGCTCTCGGCGGGTACCCGGATGGGCTCGCCGTGGATGCCCCGATAGGTACGGAACGCGCCGCTCATGCCATCGCCTCCCGCATATGGGCCGGGATGGGCATGGCGGGACACTGCCGGTACCTTGCGCGGAACGCACGTTCGCGCCGCTTCCGGTCTTTCTCCGCTTGCCGCTTGATCCGCTCGCAGGCCGCCACGACTGCCGGGGGCAATGGCGCGCTGGTGTAGACCACGGCTTCCGCCTCGGGGCTCAGGGGGAATGAGGGGTCGTGATTGTGCTCCACGATCTCCCGCATGATGCGGGCGGGCCCGATGGGGCCATGACGGCGGGCCGTGTTGTGGCAGCCCTTGCAGCGGGCCCGATATCCGGGCTTGCTGCCGCCATTGCGGTAGAACGCGGAGACCGGCTTGGTCTCCCTGCAGGCGCTACAGGTCTTTGTCTGGGTCATGGGTGCTCCAATGGTGGCCGGGAAGGCCACCGTTACGGTGGTTTTCGGGTGGTGGTCCGGGTGGTCGGCTGGGATTGATCCCGGAGCGCGAGCGGCCTTCCGGAAAGCCACCGTTACGGTGGCCTTCCGGGGCATTATCGACCTAGTTTTCCCGCTGCCTCGGCAACGGACGGACAGGGTGAAGCGGGCAGCTGGTGACGCTGCAGGCTGCCACCTGCTGTCTCCAGCGACCCGGCTCGGTCTCGTCGAAAATGCAAGCCTTGCACTTGGCGTCGATGGCTTCACGCAGCGACAGCCGCGCGGGGTCTTGGCCGGTGCTCATTCGGGCTTGTGGTCATCCGCGACAATGTCGAACCGCTGCAGGCCCAAGCCCGCAACCTCCACGGCAACCTCGCGGCACTGCGGGGGCACGTGGGGTGCGCTGGGGCGGTTGCGCTTGCTCCCGCCCCGCCAGATGCGCGGAGTGCTACGCATGGGGCCCTCGCAGGATGGCCCGGACGGGGGCGAGCAAAAGCCCGATCCCCGCCCCGATCAGCGCGGCCCCGATCACAGGGTGTTCCGGCGGTGCTTGGCGTAGACCTCAGCCTTCGCCTTGACCCGCTGGTCCCGGTTGATCTCGTCAGCCATGCGGCGGGCGTGCTGTTCCTCCGCCAGTTGCTGCTGGCGGGCCTTTTCGGCCTCCACACTTGCCTTCAAGGCGCGCTGCAGGCGGCGGTCACCTTCGGGGCCGTCCAGAAGCCCGATGTGGCGGCGAATCTCCGCGACCCGGGCTTCCATGGCCTTGCGGCGGTCGCCTTGGATCACCTCGACCGCCTTGACCTGCTGCTGTCCGGTCTTGGGGTCGATCACGGGCGCTCCGGTCTCGGTGTCAAAGACCGGCACCCACCGATCGACCTCTGCCAGCTGGGCAAGGAGGCGGGTCTCTTCGTTCTCAAGGTCGTAGACCTCTCGGGCGAGCAAAAACCGCTCACGCTCCACCGGCGTGGCACCGGCACCGGGCCCGGATTTCACCCGGAGCTCAATGCTGTTCCGCTTGAGCGCCTCCACGACAAGCTCGTGCTCGCGCTCGGCGCGCAGGTTGGCGGGTACCTGGGCAAGTTGGGCAGCGATGGGGCCCTGCTTGTCCGGGGGCAGGATCGACAGGGTGAAACGCTCGGGGGCCTTGAACGCGCCGCCGCCGGTGAGCGAGACGGGCGACGGGGCCGCGAGCGGGTCGAACTGGGAGAGGCGCTCGGCAAGCTCGAAGTCTTCCGGGGCGATCTCGTAGCTCGGGAGGGTGAAGTCCGAGCCGGTAGTGTCGGCGACCAATCGGGCGCGGTCGGTGGTGTTGTCTTCCATAAGGAAGTCTCTCGGTTGCTGGTGCCGAAGGCCAGCGGTTGCAATGGGCCCCGCCTCGGCAAGCGGGGGCATCCGACAGGGCCCGCAAGGGCACCGCCGGGGAAACTGAAGGGATGGATGGGGTCGGTTTTGGTGAGGCCGCCGGTGGCGACGGGTGCAGAGATATCGACACCCGCCCCCGGGCCTCACCCACAGTCTACCGGCCGGTACTGACGTAAGTACCAGCTCTTAGGATTGAGATGAGGGAGAGGTGGGTAGCACTGTCATTGCACCAGCAAGTGCACTTAGCGTCCCCCCTATATTTACCTTAGGGGGTGCGCGCACGTATGCATACGCGCGCGTGAAAGGGGCAGTGCAGAGCAGACGGTGAGGCGAAGCCTTCGTTAGGCTCCGCCCCGATTTCCCGCTTCAAGCCCTTATGACTGCTGCCAACTTTTCGACTTCGGACCGAAGTCCATCCAGCTCTGTATTGGTCTTCGCGACTTGGCGCTTCACCTCAAGCAGCATACTATCAATCGCGAGCTTTGCACCTTTCGCGGCTGCTTCCAGCTCTACTTCGCTCGCTTCAGGCATGTGCGCCTTCAGCCACTCGGTCAGCTGCGCGGTGTACGCATCATCGTTCACGTTCATCTTTGCTCCTTTCCAAGATTTCCGGAGAGGTTCGCTCTCCGAGGGTGAGGGTTAATCGGTCCGATTGATCTGGCCGCGAGGTTCCATCTCCAAGAGTGCTGCCTAATTCGATGACAAGTGTAATCGACCCTATCCACGTTGACGGTCTGATCTCCAAAAGTGGGTGCTAATTGCCAGCCCTTCTAGTCCCGGCAAGGCCAGCGTTACGGTGGCTTTCCGGAGGGTCGCTCGCGTGTACCGGAGGATGATGGCCGGGCCACCCGGGGTGCTCCCGAAAGCCAGCGGGAAGGTGGCTTTCAGGGCACTATCCGGGACGCGGTTCGCTCTTCAAAAGGGTGTGCTAATCGACCCATGCGCGGCCCGGGTGCGGCGGTCACCGCTTCACCAGCGGCCCCGGGAACGTCACCTCCGGATACTCGATCAGCCCAATGAGCTCCGCCTTGCGGGCCAGCGTGATCCCGTGCGGACTGTACCGGCCATAAGTGAAGCCGCGCTCATGCCCGAGCACCTGCGCCCATTCATTCTCGGCAACGCCCCGCCGCTCCATGATCTCGGTGACGTTCTTGCGGAACGAGTGGAACGTCTTGCGCCGCTCGGTGAAGCCCCGGGCAGTCTTGAAGCGGGAGAACTCCTTGCTCGCATCCTGCCCCGGCTTCTTGCCCGGGCCCTCGGGATTGAACCCGGGCCACACGCGGGCACCCGCTGGGCCCTTGAGCTTGCCCAGCCATGCAATGCGGGGGTGCAGGGGGACTTGCCGGTTACCGGCGGGGGTCTTGGCGTCCTTGACCTCGATATAGGCCACGCCCTCCGCCTCCCGGATGTCGCCCAGCGTGAGCGATGCGATCTCGTTTAGGCGCATGCCGGTGTGCAAGGCGACCACCATCACCTCGGCAAGGTCGGAGCGGCTGGGCAGGGGAGAGAAGAGCCGCTTCAGTTCCTCCACGGTCCACGGCAGGTAGCCCAGCAGGTTCTTCCCGGGGCGAATCTTCTGGTGCAGCCCGGTGAACGGGTTCTTGCCCTCGCAGTGCCCGCGATCTTCCGCCCAACGCCAGAGCTCCTGCAGGGTGGTGGCGTGACGATTCAGGGTGGATGCGGACAGGCCGGTGGCGTTGCCCCCGTACTTCTTCTCGATCTCCGCCCACGTCATGCCCTTGCTCTTGGGAGACCGGGACCACAGCGGGTCCAGCCGCCGCAGGGCATCCATGAACCCCGCCGCCTCCGCCCGGGTCACGCCCCGGACAGGCCGGTCCCCGCAGTACCCTGCGAAGAGCCGGAAGGTCGCCTCTTTCTGCTGGCGGGTGTTGCTCTCCTTGAGCCCGCCTTGCGTAGCCCAGAGCTTCACGTAGGTGTCGGCGAGCTCCGAGAAGCTCGGCTCTAGCTCCCGGCGGGGCTTCACCGGCTGGCCCCGTAGTTCCTTGAGGGCGTCCTGCAGGCCCGCCAGCCGCGCCTCCGCTGCTTTCGTGAGCCGCTCCCGCTCGGCTTGATCCGCGATCTTGTCGATCTCGTGCTCGATCCCGAGCTCGACCGGGTCTTCCTCGGTGTTAGCTATCAGGACGTAGTCGCCCATAAGCGCGGCCCGCCGCCCCGCCTCATACACCTGCCGCAAGGCTTCCCCGCTGGTTGTGCTGGTGCCCGAGAGTGCGGCCCATTCGGCGCGGAGGCCCGCTTCCCATGCCTCGGCCTCCGCTTTCGCGGAGGGCTTATCAAGGGCCTTGAGGGTGCGCTGCAGGAACTCTTGGCCCCCGTGACGGTCCCGGAGGGGCTTGGGGATGCGGACCTTGGCCCGCCACTTGTTGTGCCTGTTCTGAAGGGTCGCCACCCGTGTCTCCGATTCTGCGTGGGCCAGCTTTGTGGGCCCGGTTTGTGGGCCAGCTTTGTGGGCCAATACCATCAGAAATACAAGGGTTTCGTTTGCTATCAGCGCCTTAGACCCCCTTTGTCTTGGGCTCCTGTCGCCCCTGCCATTACCTTCCGGTAATGCAAGCGCCTGAAACCCCCGAAATTCTCTGGAAGTTGTAGGCCCGCGGCAGATTGTCGTGGTGCGCTTGCGTTAGTCGCATAGGGGTTTCTACCAAGGCGCGGCTTGGCAGGAAAGTTAGGCGGCAAAGCTAACCCGCTGCCATGGCGAAGTTGCGTGAAAAGCTGAAGGCGCGGATTTCTTCCGGGGCCGCTGTGACGGTGGCTGGGGCATTGATTGCGCCCGCTCCGCTGGCAGCGCAGGCGACGCCCGCCGGGGTGATCATCGAAAGCACCGCCCAGGCGACCTATGACGAGGCGGGCATTTCCCGCAGCGTCAGCTCCAACACCGTGCAGGTGCGGGTTGACGAAGTGCTGGCGGTTGCCGTTGCCGGGCGTGATGCCGGCCCTGTCGCAGCCCGGGCGGGATCGGCGGTGCTGGCCTTTACTGTCAGCAATATCGGTAACGGCCCGGAACAATTCATCCTCGAACCTGTCGCCAGCGTGGCCGGTAATGGCTTTGACGCGGCGCTGGACGGCGTGGCGATCGATAGCAATGGCAATGGCGCTTACGATAGCGGGGTCGATCAGATCCTGCCCGCGCCTGCGACCACCCCAAGCATCGCGGCCGATGCCAGCGAGACGATCTTCGTGCTGGTCGCCATCCCCGCGGGACTGGCTGACGGAGCGACCAGTCAGGTCAACCTCAACGCCAGAGCCGCCACCGGCACCGGCGCGCCCGGCACAAGCTTTGCCGGGGCCGGGCAGGGCGGCGGCGATGCGGTTGTCGGCGTTGGCGGGGCGAGCGCGCTTTCGGCAGGCCAGCTGGTTGCCAGCGCCAGCACGGTCACGCTGGTGAAATGGGCCGACGTCCAAGACCCCTTTGGCGGCACGGCAGCGGTTCCCGGTGCGATCGTGACATATTCGATCCGCACTCTGGTGAGCGGATCGGCGGACATTGACGGGCTGGTGGTGACCGACGCGATCCCCGCGCGCACCACCTATCGTCCCGGCACCCTGCAACGCGACGGCGCTGCCCTGACCGATTCCGCCGGAGACGATGCGGGCGAGGCATCGGCGGCCGGAATCAGCGTCAATCTCGGCCCGCTGGCTGCCGGGGCGTCGGCCACCGTCAGCTTCGCGGTTGCGATCAACGAACAGGAATGATGCCCATGCGAACCGGAATTCTCGGACTTGCGCTCGGAATAGCTTTGACGGCGGCATCCGCTGCATCGGCGGCCAACCCGTTGCAGCTCGAAGGCTATGTCCAGCTGGAAAAGATCGTGATCGACGAGGCCGGGGAGCGCCGCAGCGAACGTGTCGACCCTGTCACCGTTGTCCCGGGTGACCGGCTGATCATGGGCACGCGCTACGTCAACGAGGGCGCGGCGATGATCGAGAGCTTCGTCGTCTCCAATCCGGTGCCTGCCGCGGTGCGCATGGCCCAAGCCCCCGATCCGGCGCAGATTGCCTCGGTTGACGGCGGGCGCAGCTGGGGCGCGTTCGGCACGCTGATGGTGCGCGCGCCTGATGGCACCACCCGCGCCGCCGGGATCGACGACATCACCCATCTGCGCTGGGCCATCCCCGCCGTCGCGCCGGGTGGCAGCGGCACAATCGAATTTGCCGTGACGGTGCGCTGAGCGCTGCTGCCGCAGTCCCCCTTTGCAGAAGCATGAAAGCCAGACCGATGAGCCACCGTTCCAGATTGACCGCCCTTGCCGCCGGCACGGCCATGATCGCGCTGCAAAGCGCGCCGGCCGTGGCTGAAGGCACCACCGCCGGCACCACCATCACCAACACCGCGACCGTCGATTACCGGGTCGGCGGGGTCGACCAGACCGAAGTCGTCGCGTCAGACGCGTTTCAGATCGACCGCAAGATCAATCTGGTCGTCAACAACGTAACCGGATCCACCACTACGGTTTCTCCCGGGCAGACCGATGCGGTGATCGCGTTCGATGTTTCCAACCTGTCCAACGCCGCCATCGACATGGCGCTGGTCGTCACCGAGCTGGATAGCGGCGTCCAGAACATCCGCATCTTCCGCGATGACGGCGATAACGTGTTCGATGCCGGCGACACGCAGACCAGCCTGCTGGATGAAGTGGCTGCCGATGCCACGGTGCGCGTGTTCGTCGTCAGCAATGTCGAACTGTCACAGACCAATGGCGCCGTGGTGCGCCTGCAGCTTGATGCGCAAGCCTTTGAAGCAGGCACGACGGGCACGCGCGGGGCGGTCATCACCGCCAGCACCGGGGCTGACACAGACAATGTCGAAACCGTGCTGGCCGATGCCGCCGGGGTCGTTGACGCCGCAAGCGACGGGTTCCATTCAGCCGAAGGCAGCTACACCACCTCGGCCGCGACGCTGGCGGTCAGCAAGACCAGCCGGGTGATCTCAGATCCGGTCAACGCCGCCGCCAACCCCAAGGCGATTCCGGGTGCGACTGTCGAATATTGCATCGTGGTCGGCAATGCGGCGGGCAGCGCGACGGCGACCAATGTCACCATCACCGATCCGGTGCCGGGCGATCTGACCTTCGATTCCGCCTTCGGCATCCGCCTCAACGGCACCAGCGACGGGTCGGGCAATTGCAGTGCCGATGGCACGGCCGGGGGCAGCTTCACCGGCGGGGCAGTGACGGGCACGCTCAATGACATTGCCGCTGGCGAGGAGCGCACGCTGTACTTCCGCGCCACCATCAACTGATCGGGCGCAGGCAGGCACGATGTCACATGGCAGGGTGGCTGCGGCATGGTGGGCGGCGTTGGACCGCAATGCTGGCGGCGGTGCTGGCGGGATCTTCGCCGCTTGCCGCCCAGACCATCGCGACCATCGAGAACATCGCCTCGGCCCGCTGGGACGAGAGCGGCACCGTGCGCGAAGTCCAGTCCAACCGGGTGACGCTGGAGATCGAGGCGCGGCGCGCGGTGATCGCAACCTTACGCATCGCGCCCGGCGGCCCGCAGCGCCTGACCTACAGCGCCCCGGCTTGCGCGGGGGGCGGGCTGCAAACGGCCGAGGTCGAACCGGCGAGCGCCTATCGCATCGGTGAGACCGTCCTGTTCGCAATCGAGGCAAGTTTCGCCAACCGCGATCCCGCGGCGGTCGACACCATATCGCTGGTATTCACCTCATCGCGCGGGGACCGGCAAACGCTCAGCGTGGCGGAAAGCGGGCCTGAAACGGGGCGCTTCACCGGCAGTCTCGAAACTGCTCCCGCGCTGGACGGGATCGTGTCCGAGGATTGCCGCCTGAGCGTCGAGCAGGGCGATATAATCACCCTCGCCGCTGCGGGCGCGGTGGCCGATAGCGTCGCCCTGCGGCGCGAGGTCACGGTGCTGGGCGATCCTCCTGATCCTCCCTCCGCAAGCACCGTCACGCTCGCGCACAGCGTGTCGCGCCCGGTCGCCCAGCCGGGCGATGTTTTGCTGTTCACTCTTGCGGCGACCAATCCCGATCCCGCCCGCGCGCAGGCCAATGTGTGGATTACCGGCCGCCTGCCGCGCGCCCTGCGGCTGCGGCCCGAGGCGATCCGGATCGACGGCGAGGCTTTGCCCGGCGCGGTATCCACCGCGTCTGACGCGCTGAGCTTCACCGTCACGCTCGGCGCGATTCCGGCGGGGCAGACGCGGCGCATCACCTATGCCGCCAGCGTGCGCGCCGATGCCGGGGCTGGTCAGGCAGAGAGCCTCGCCGAAGCCGCTGGCGCGCGCGCCGGTGCGGTGGTGCGGATCGAGCGCAACGCCATCGCCGGGCGGATGACGATTATCGGACGGGTTATCGCCGGCGAGTGCCGTAGCGATGCGAGCGCCGCGGGCCTCGCGGGCCTCGCGGGCGTGCGGATCATGCTGGAAGACGGCAGCTTCGCCGTCACCGATGCCGATGGGCGTTACCGCTTCGAAGGCGTGGTGCCCGGCACCCACGTGGTGCAACTGGCGCGCGCCACGCTGCCTCAGGGCGCGCAGCTGGCCGACTGCGATGGCTCGACCCGCAGCGCGGGCGATGCCGGATCGCGCTTTGTGGTGGGGCAGGGCGGATCGCTGGCGCGGGCCGATTTCCATGTCACGGGTGCCGAGCGGCCGCGCATCGCCGTCGCCGATCTGCGCGACGTGGCGGAGACCGAGCTTAAGGCCTCCGCCCCTGCCGCCATGCCGGATGACGCCCCGGCAGCGACCGACTGGCTGGCGCTGGGTGACGGGCCGGACGGCTGGCTCGCCCCGGCAGAGGATCACAACCCCCGCGCGCCTGCGGTGAAGGTCGCCTTCCGCCATCGCCCGGGTCACACCATCCGCCTGCTGGTCGATGGCAAGCCGGTGGACGAGACCGCCTTCGACGGCACGCTGAAGTCCCCCGGCGGGCGCTTTGCCGTCAGCCAGTGGCGCGGCATTCCGCTGCTGACCGAGCGCACCGTGCTGACTGCCGAGACGCTCGACGCTGGCGGCAACGTGCAGGCCCGGCACGAACGCGTCGTCTATTTCACCTCGCACCCGGCGCGGGCCGATCTGGTCGCTGCGCAATCGCTGCTCGTCGCCGACGGTGTCACCCGCCCGGTGGTGACTTTGCGCATTACCGACCGCAACGGCCGCCCGGTGCGCGAAGGCATCGCGGGCGATTTCGTGCTGAGCGCGCCCTATGAAAGCGCCGCCCAGATCGAACTCCAGCAGATCCGGCAATTGAGCGGCGTGGGCGAGGCGAGCGCGCGCTGGGTGATCGAGGGGGACGAGGGCCTCGCCCGCATCGAACTCGCCCCCACCATGGTCAGCGGGCGGCTGCGCATCGCCTTCAATTTCGCGCAGGACAATATCCGCCGCCGTCAGGAGATCGAGGCGTGGGTCACCCCCGGCGACATTCCCTGGACGCTGGTGGGCCTCGGCGAAGCGACCACGGGCGCGCGTTCGGTCGCCGATAACATGGAAAGCGGCGGCAGCTTCGACAGCGATCTGGGCAATAATGCCCGCGTCGCGCTCTATGCCAAGGGGCGGGTGTTGGGGAAATATCTCCTGACCCTCGCCTATGACAGCGCCCGCCAGCGCGATGATCAGCCGCTTATCGGCGCGATTGATCCCACCGCCTATTACACCGTCTTCGGCGACAATTCGCAGCGCCGCTTCGATGCCGCCACGCGCGAGAAGCTGTATGTGCGGATCGAGAGCGCGACCTTCCGCGCGCTCTATGGCGATTTCCAGACCGCCTTCGATGCGACCACGCTCGGCCGTTACCAGCGCACCGCCACCGGCCTCAGCGCCGAGGCACAGCTGGGCGATGTGCGCGTGCAGGCCTTCGGCGCGCAGATCGGCAGCAATTTCCGGCGCGACGAGTTTCAGGGCAGCGGCATCTCCGGCCCCTATCCGCTCGGTAGCCGCGATATCGTCATCAATTCCGAACGCGTCACCATCGAAGTGCGCGACCGGTTCCGGTCCGAGGTGATCGTCTCCTCGCGCAGCCTGACGCGGTTCATTGATTACACCATCGACCCGCTATCGGGCACCATCACCTTCAGCGAGCCGGTGCTGTCGCGCGACGATGATCTCAACCCGCGCATCGTCATCATCGAATACGAAACCGGCCAGACGGAGGGCGGCGAACTTAACGCCGGCGTCCGCGCCGACTGGACCAGCGACGACGGCAAGCTGCGGATCGGGGCGACCGCGATCACCGACAAGGGCGATGCGACCCGCACCAATCTCGGCGCGGCCGATGTGCGGCTGCAACTGGGCAATGCCACCGAACTGCGCGGTGAGATTGGCTTGAGCCAGCGCGGCGGCGGGGAACAGGGCGCGGCATGGCTGGCAGAGGTGCAGCACCAGACCGGCAAGCTCGACGTCATCGCCTATGCCCGCAGCATTGCCAGCGATTACGGCGTCGCCCAGCAGAGCGTGGCCGAGACCGGGCGGCGCAAGCTGGGGTTTGATGCGCGCTATCAGCTGGACGATCAATTCAGCGTCACTCTCGGCGCCTTGCAGGATGCCGCGCTGGATAATGGCGCGCTGCGGCGCGGCGGGCAGGCGCAATTGCTGTGGCGATCACCCACCACCGACGCGCGGCTCGGGTTTGCGCGGTTCGAAGACCGGCTGGCCAATGGCGAGCGCGGCACATCGAACGTGATCGAGACCGGCCTCACCCGGCGCCTGTTCGATAACACGCTGGAAGTGAGCGCGGCTTCCAGCCTTGCACTGGGCCGGGCCGGTTCGGTCGATCTGCCATCGCGCCACCAGTTCGGCCTGCGTTATGCGGTGATGCGCGATGTGCGGCTGACCGGCACCTACGAAATCGCCGAGGGCGCGCAGATTGACGCGCGGACCTTGCGCGGCGGGATCGAGGTGACGCCGTGGCAAGGCGGGCGGGTGGTGACCAGCCTTGGTCGCAATGCCAGCGGAGCCGACGGAGGCGGCAGCACCTTCGCCGGTTTCGGCGCGGCGCAGACCATCGATCTATCGCCCGCCCTCAGCTTCACCGCCACGCTCGACGGCAACCGCATCCTTGGCGCAGCCCCGCCAGCAGGCGCGGTGATCAATCCCGGCCAGCCGCTCGCCAATGGCGGGCCGATCGGGATCGACCAGACCCTGTTCGAGAACTTCACTGCCGTCACTCTCGGCGGCACATGGCGCGCCGGGCGCTGGATGGCGAGCGGGCGCGGCGAATATCGCGCAGGCGCTCTGGCTGACCGCTACGGCCTGACGTTCGGCGTAATCCGCCAGATCGGCGAGGGCCGCTCGCTCGGCGGAAATCTCGTGTGGACCCGCGCCGCCGCGCCGGGCGGTGCGTCGAGCGAGGTGATAGACGCCGGGCTGACCTTCGCCCATCGCCCTGACGGATCGGATTTCGCGCTGCTCGGGCGCGTCGAATATCGCGCCGATGCGGTGACGGGCGCGGTCGCGGGGCAGACCGGGCCGGTCGGGCGCACGGCGCTGAATGTAACCGGCGATGCCTTGTCGCGGCGGCTGGTCGGCAGCGTTTCGGCCAACTGGTCCCCGCGCGAGCGGGTCAGCGGGCGGCAATTGAGCGAGGTCGGCCTGTTTCTCGGCACGCGCTACGGGCTTGACCGGCTGGAGGGGCTCGACCTTGCGGGGCTCGCGATGCTGGCCGGGCTCGACGCGCGGATCGGCCTCAATGAATGGCTCGACGTGGGCGGCAGCGCCACCCTGCGCGCCAATCTCACCGACGGCAGCATCGCCTATGCGCTCGGCCCGCAGGCGAGTTTTGTCGTGGCCGAGGGCACCTTGCTGAGCTTCGGCTACAACATCGCCGGTTTCCGCGACCCCGATTTCAGCGCGGCCCGGGCGCTTGACGAAGGGCTGTTTGCCGCGATCCGGTTCAAGTTCGATGCCGGGCTGCTGGGCCTCGACGGCCCCAACACGCCGGGCACGCGCATGGCAGGGGGCGCTCCGTGAAAACCCCGATGCGGCGATTGACCATATGCTCGCGCGCGGCGTGGCAAGCGGCATGGCCACCGGTCAGCGCCTCAAGCAGCGCGTCCGGCAGGGAGTGCCCCGGCTTGATTGCCATGCTTCGGACAATCGTGATCGCCCTGTGCGCGCTGCTGGGTGCCGGGGCTGGCTTTGACCGCGCAGCGGCCCAGAGCCTGACGACGTTCAACAGCGAGGCCAGCTACACCGCCGCTCTTCCCGCCGCCGGGGTGACGACCACGGTCGAAAGCTTCGCCAGCGTGACCGCCGATCGCCCGGTCTCCACCACGACGCCCGACCAGTGGTCCGGCTTTACCCTGCTGGCGCGCGGCACCAGCCAGTTCGGGTCTTCAACCTATTGTGTCAGCCTCAGCTTCTGCATGGACTGGACTGCCTCGCCCCCGGCGCTGCCGGGCCTTTACGGCGCGGTGTCCGATCTTTTGCTGGGGAACGCGCAGTTTACCTTTGACTTGGCTCCGCGCGCCTTCGGGTTCGGGTTGGAATATTGGGACTGGAATGATGAGGGACAGCGCTCGCGACTCCGGGTGACGCTGAGCAACGGCGCGGTTTTCACCGTTACCGGGCCAACCAGCCCTGCCGGCGCCCCCGGCGGCTTCATCGGCTTCCGGCTCGATCAGGCGTCGGTCAATGCCGGGATCACCATCACGCGGGTTGAGTGGGTGGCGGCCTTGCTTGACGCCGAAGTCATCGGCATCCGGAATGTCCGGGTGAGCGCGGTCAACCCGCTGGTCGTCACCAACACCAACGATAGCGGCGCGGGATCGCTGCGCAATGCGGTGCAGTTTGCCAACATCCAGCCGACCCCTGTCACCATCACCTTCGCCATTCCCGGCGCGGGGCCGCACACGATTACGCTGGCATCGGCGCTGCCCGATCTCACCGCCAGCGGCCTGATCATCGACGGCGCCTCGCAGCCGGGCACCCAGTGCCGCGATCTGTGGGCGGGCAATGGCCATAATCTGCGCATCAACCTGACCGGCAGCACCGGCTTTACCGGGTTGCGGCTGCGCGGCGCGAACCAGCTGGTGCGGGGGCTTTCGATCACCAATTTCTCCGACGGGATCGATCTGCTCGCTGGCAGCAACACGGCAACGCTGCACTGCAATTACATCGGCCTGCTCGCCGACGGAACCAGCCGCGGCAATGCCAGTCTGGCAATCGTGATCCGGGGCGCAAGCGCGCGGATCGGCGGGCTTGATCCCGGGCAGGGCAATGTCGTCTCGGCCAACGGGTTCGGCATGATCACCCTCGCCGGGAGCACCGACACCGCGATCCGCGGCAATTTCATCGGCACTGACGCTACCGGCATGAGCGCGCGCGCCAACGGCAATGCCATCAACAATTTCAACGGCGCCGCGACCTGGCGCGATATCACCCGCAATCTGATCTCGGGCAATAATGGCAGCGGCGGCATCCGGCTGGAGTCGGACGACCAGATCACCCCGTCGGACGGCCTGATCCGCATCCAGCGCAACGTCATCGGCGCCAACCGCACCCAAACCGCCCTGCTGCGTAACGCGGGAGACGGGATCTTTCTGGATAGAAACTCGGTCACCGGCGTGCTGATCGGCGGGGCTGCGTCCAGCGAAGGCAACACCATCATCGGGGCGCAGGACGGGATCGACCTGCGCACCATTTCCAACATCACCGTCCGGGGCAATATCATCGCGCGGGCGGATTCGCGCGGGATCTGGCTCGACAACGTCAGCAATGTGACGATTGGGGGCGATGCGGCGACCCAAGGCAACGCCATCGGTGGCAATGCCGCCGACGGCATCTATGTCCTCGGCAATTCCACCAACGTGACGATCACCGGCAATCTCATCCGCCCGCTGACGGTCACCGGCGGCACATTCGAGAATGGCGGACACGGCATCGTGCTGGAAAACACAGGCAACGTGACGATCGGCAACGGCAGCGCCAGCGGGCGCAACGTGATTGCCGGCAACCGTAGGCGCGGCATCTTCGGCTTCGGCACGAACACCGGCACCACGATCACCGGCAACTTTATCGGCACCGACCTGACCGGCAATGTCGCGGTCGCCAACGGCCAGAGCGAAGGAAGCGCGACCCGCGACGCGATCAGCTTCGACATCGGCGGTGTCGTCAGCAACCTTGCTATCCTCGGCAACGTCATCGGGGGATATGACGCGGCTCTGGTGGAGCTGTGGACCGGCACGACCAACGGCGTGACCATTCAGGGCAACAATATCGGGATCGGCGCGGATGGCAGCTCGCAGATCGTGCCGGTGAATACCGAAGACCTGATCTCCATCGGCGGCGGATCATCGCATTCCAACCTGCTGATCGGCGGCAGCGCGCCGGGGCAAGGCAATCTCATCGCCTTCAGCAGCCGCTCTGGCATCCGGCTGGAATCGACCGGCAGCAACATTCAGGTGATCGGCAACACCATCCGCAACAATGCGCGCAACGGGATCAATGTCACGGGTACCACCCGCGCCGCGCTGGTGAGCAACCGCATCTTCGCCAACGGCCTGCTCGGCATTGATCTGGACGGCAACGGCGTGACGCCCAACGATCCTGGCGACGGCGATAGCGGCGCGAACGAGCTGCTCAATTTCCCGGCCCTCACCCGTGCGATTGTCACCGGCCCCAACCAGCTGCGCTACGCTTTCACCCTTGATACCCGCGCGGCGGCGGACGGCTACCGCGTCGAATTCTTCGCCAACCCCGCCGCCGACCCCAGCGGCTTTGGCGAGGGCGAGCGCTACCTCGGCCACGTCGACATCGCCCATGCAGGCGGCGCGCAGAGCTATTCCGGCACCCTCGTCACGCTCCAGCCGGTGGCGGTTGGCGAGGGTATCTCGGTCACCACCACCCGGCGCACGGCGGGGGCAGCGTGGGACATGACGTCGGAATTCTCGGCCGTTGCCACCGCCGACGGCGTGGCGCAGCTGGCGGTGGCGATGACGTCAGAGGTATTCGATCCGACCGCCGGCAATCCCTTCGCCACGCCGGGCAACGACATGCTGCTCACCACCACCGTCACCAATTCCGGCACCGGCAGCACCGATGCGGACACCGTGTTTGCCGTCATTGCCATCAGCCCCGATACCAGCTTCTTCAACGCGGCCACGCCGTCGCTGGGCGGGATTGTCGGCTTTGCCAGCGGCGCCCCCTCGCTGACCTTCAACCCGGCGACCGATCTGCGCTTCTCCGACGCGCCCGGCGCGCCGCAATCGCTGGCGCAGTGCACCTACACCCCTGCGGCGGGATATGATCCTCAGGTGCGCTATGTCTGTCTCAACCCCAAGGGCACATTGCCTGCGGGCGGGCAGCAAGGGCAGGTGCAGGTCAGGCTGCGGCTCCGGATCAATTGAGGCATCCCGGAATGCATTGCCTCTTGGAACTCCCTGCCACATCGATCGTTGAAAAAGCGCGAAATTATCAGGGAGAGACTACATGGGTCGCACCGCTACAGTTCTGCTTCGCGCTGTTTCCTGCCTTGCCGTGGCGGCAGGGCTGGCCATCACCACCATTCCCCCCGCTTTCGCGCAGGAAGCCGCCGCGCAGACGGTGGCGGCACCTGCCGAGGCGGTGCGGGGGCTTCCGGCGTGGGACATCACCAATTCCGATTTCCCCGCCGATCCCGACATCACCTTCGGCCGCCTGCCCAACGGGATGCGCTATGCCCTGATGCGCAATGGCAACCCCAAGGGAGAAGTGGCGATCCGCTTCACCGTCGCGGTGGGCGCGCGTGAAGAAGCCGATGCGGAAAACGGCGCGGCGCACTTTGTCGAGCACATGGCGTTCAACGGCTCCACCGGCATTCCCGAAGGCCAGCTGCTGCCCATGCTGGAGCGTCTGGGGCTGTCGTTCGGCGCGGATACCAATGCCGAAACTGGGCTCGAATACACCACCTACAAGCTGCAATTGCCGCGCACCGATGACGAAACCGTCAGCACGGCGCTGAAGGTGATCCGCGAGATGGCGGGCGAGCTGACCTTCAATCCCGCCGCCGTCGATCGCGAGCGCGGGATCATCCTCAACGAAGCGCAAGTGCGCAACGATCCGAACCGCCGCCGCATCGCGCATTACTTGCAGGCCGCCCTGCCGGGCTCACGCGTGGGTGAGCGGGTGCGCGCCGATGTCGAGCGTATTCGCAACATCACGCCTGACCAGCTGCGCGCCTTCTACGATGCCTATTACCGGCCCGAGCGCGCCACGCTGGCGATTGTCGGCGATTTCGACATCGCGGCGATGGAGGCGCGGATCAAGGCGGGCTTTTCCGACTGGCGCGGCGAAGGCACGGCGCGCGATGCCTATGCCAGCCCGTTGCCCGGCGCTGCCGATGCGCCGGCCATCGCCAGTTTCGTCGATCCCGCCATTCCCGAAATCGTCACCTTGCAGCGCATTTCAGGCTGGCAGCCCTATCACAACACCGCCGCTGGCGCGCGTGCGGATTACCTGCGCGCGATTGCCGCCTTTGCGCTCTCCAACCGCATGAACGCCTTGGCACGCACCGCCGATGCCCCGGTGCTCGGCGCGCAGGCGGGGGACGAGACGTTGTTCCGCAGCGCCGAATCCTTCGGTCTGCTGGCGGTCGCCAAGGACGGCCAATGGGCCGAAACGTTGGCCCTGACCGAGCGCGAGTTGCGCCGTGCGGCCCAATTCGGCTTCACCGAGGCCGAGATCGCCGAGGCCAAGGCCAACATTGCCACCAACGCCGCCAACGCCGTGGCGCAGGCCGCCGGACGCAGCAGCGCCGATCTCGCCGAGAATCTGGTCGCCGCCAGCCTCGATAACGAAGTGCCGACTTCGCCTGCCTTCAACCTCGAATTCTATCAGGCGATCGAAGCCAGCCTCACCCCCGAAGCTGTGAGCGAGGCGTTCCGCGCCGCGTGGCAAGGCGGGCCGACGGTGGTGCACGTCTCCACCAAGCAGCCGATCAACGGCGAGGGCGAGGCGATTGCCGCCGTGCTCGCCCAAAGCGCCGCGGTGGCGGTGACCCCGCCGGTCGCGGAAGCCGCCGTGCAGTGGGCCTATGGCGCATGGGGCGAGCCGGGCGCGGTGGTGGCGGACGAAACCATCGCCGATCTCGGCATTCGCACGGTGCGGTTTGCCAACGGGCTCCAGCTGAACCTGAAAGTGACCGATTTCGAGCCGGGCACGGTCAGCTATTCGCTGCGGGTCGGCAACGGGCTGGCGCGCTTCCCGAAGGACCGGCAGGGCCTGCGCGAACTGCTGCCGGTGGTCGCCAGCATCGACGGGCTGGAACAGCACAGCGTCGATGATCTGCGCCGGTTGCTGGCGGGCAAGGCGGTCAGCAACCCGTTCGACGGCGAGATCGACGCGCTGGTCGCCGATGGGCAGACAACCCCGACTGACCTCGGCCTGCAGCTTGAACTGCTGGCCGCGCGGTTGACGGCGACAGGGTGGCGGCCCGAAACGGCAGCGCAACTCGCCGGGATCGGGCCGCTGGTGACAGAGCAGATCAAGGCCAACCCGATTGCGCTGATGTCGCTCAGCCTCGGCTCGGTGATGGCGGGCGGCGATGCGCGGCTGGGGCTGGAGAACGCCGATGCGCTGACGCAGGTCACCCTCGACGATCTGCGCGCCGTGGTCGCCCCGCAGCTTGCCGAAGGGCCGGTTGCGCTGGGGCTGGTGGGCGATTTCGATCCCGACGCGGCGATTGCCGCCGTGGCGGCCACGCTCGGCGCGCTGCCATCGCGTGCGGCGCGGCGCGAGGCGCTCGACGGGACGCAGCCCGCCACGCCTGTCACTGACCGGACGCCGCGCTTGCTGACCCACAAGGGCGCCGCCGATCAGGGCGTGCTGGCACTCGCCTGGCCGACCACCGATGGCACCGACCAGCGCGACGATTACACCCGCGATATCCTCGCCGCGGTGATGACCCTGCGCCTCACCGAAAAGCTGCGCGAGGAACTGGGGGCGACCTATTCGCCCGAATCGTTCAGCAATTCGGAGCTCAACTTCAAGGGCTTCGGCTATCTCGCCGCCTATGCCACCGTCCCGCCCGAAGCGATGGACGAGACGGCGGCGGCGATCCGCGCCATCGCTGCCGAACTGGCCGCGCAGCCCCCCGCCGCCGACTTGCTGGAGCGCGCCCGCAATCCGATCCGCGCCGATTACGAACGCGCCGGAACGCAGAACAGCGGTTGGATCGGGATCGTCGCCGAAGCTCAGAGCAATCCCGCGGTGCTGGAGCGGCGGCGCAACTGGCTCGCCACGCTCGACGCGATCACGCCCGCCGATGTGCAGGCGGCGGCGCGGCGCTATCTCGCGGGCGATGCGCCGGTCGAGATCAGGGTCGTACCCGAGGCGCAGTGACCGGCGCGTGGTCCAGTCATGAAACTGCACGGCCAACGCTGGCTCTATCTCATCGGAAACGCCGAAATCGCGGTCGATAACGCCTTCAGCTGGTGGGGCTGGGCGCAGGAACGCTGGCTTATCAATGGCGAAACCATCCGTGAAACAGGCGGATGGTTCGTCTTCCGGCGATCATTCGACGAGCCGTGGCTCACCCCTCTGGGTGACGGCATTTTGGCGGTCGAATTGCGCAGCAAGCTCAGCGCAGTCCATTGTGCGGTGACGCTGGATGGCGAGCCGCAGGAGCATGACGCGCTGTTCGAGGCGAGCTGGCAAGGAAGGCGCAGCTGGCCAGCGGCCGACGACTGGCAAGCGGTGGATGCGTTCTCGGTCTTCATTATCCCTGAATCATCCTGACAGGCACGCCCGGCGATCAGGCGGCATGGGCCGCCGCGCCAGCCAGCGCGGCACCCTGCGCGATACCCAGCGGACGCAAGATCAGCGTAACCCGGTCATGGCCCACCGCAATGTCCAGCCGGTCGCCAGCCCTTACCGGGATAGGCGCTGGGAAGGTGTGCAGCACCTGCAACCAGCCGCCGTCGGTATAGCCATCGGGATGATTGTCGAAGGTGATGCCTTCGGCCAGATCGACCTGCATCCATTGCACGATACCCGCAGCGATGCCGTCTTCCACCACCGTGATGCCGAGCGTGTGGAGCGCGGCGGGATGGGCTGTGCGGGACAGATCGATCCGTAACAATTCGATATCGTCCGACAGGCGCTTCCAATCGGTCATGGTGCCGTGGATCGGCAGCTTCTGCGCTGCCAGTGCGCCAAACCGCGACACGTCGAACCCCGAAACCTTATCGACGAACACGTAGTCGGCCAGCACCGCGCTCTCCACCAGACAACCGATCGCCGCCGCGGCCCGCGGGATGATGATCGCGTCATCTTTCAGCAGGCGGTCATGGGCATCTTCGAAGGTGTCGATCACCTTTTCGGTCAGCAGATCGCTCGACAGGATTTCGGAGACGAGAATGTCGGCCCGCTGGTCCAGATGCTCGCCGACGCGCAGCGCGGTCGAGGGTGCGGTGTGGACCGTCACTCTGTCGGCAAAGCCATTGTCGGCGATGATCGCGCGGGCCGTGTCGGCAATCACCGGAACCATCTCGCAGGCGGTCACGGACAGTGCCCCGGCGCGTGCCGCCATCATCGACAACAGGCCGCTGCCGGTGCCGATATCCAGCACGCTGGCCATCGGGCCGGCCTGCGCGACGGCGGCGCGGATCGCCGCTTCGAAGGCATCATTGCGCCGCGTGTCGTTGAGCATCGGGATATGCCAGAAGGGTACCATCTCGGCGCAGAGCCGGTTGATCTGGTGTGCAATGTGGATGTTGCCCGGCTGAAGCGCCAGAGCGCGGCGAAACTGTTCCAGCGCTTCGTGCTTGCGCCCGGCATCCGCCAGCATCACTGCAAGGTTATTGGCGCTGACGGGGTTGCCCGCATCGGCCGCGCAGCTTGCCTGCAGCGCCGCGATCGCAAGCTCGTGCTGCCCCGTGCGGCTGTAGATCAGGCCTTTCTCGTGATGGGCAACCGCGTGCCCGGGGGCAATCGCGAGCAGCCTGTCCCACATGGCCAGCGCCTCGTCATCGGCGCCGCGCAGCCCGAGGATGCCCGCCAGAACCGGCAAGACATCAGCCGTACGGTAACCAGCTTCGATAACCATCCGGTAGCGCGCCTCTGCCCCCGCCAGATCGCCCGCCGCCTGCAACTGCATCGCTTGTTCGAGGATGGTGCGGGCACCGGCGATGGCTTTCAGATTGGCCGACATAGATTCTCCCGATCAGCGCGGATCGTGCGCTGGCCCGGATTATTAACCACAGGCGTTAATTCCGTGCCCGGCTGCCTTAGGGGTTATTGGATAGGGTTTTCCCCGTGCGCGCCTGCCCGCCCGAATGCCGGATCGCCCCATCACAGCCCCGCGCCATGAGTGTTGCAGCGTGCAGGGCGCAGTCCGGCCAACCCCTGCACCGCCTTGCAATTCCTCCGGTCCCGGCGTAAGGACGCAACCGTCTTCCCGACATCGGCAATCATCCAGCCCCTCCGGCGACCTTGTCCCGGGCGGCGCGGCCCCCTACCTGAAAGCCGCATCGGACAGGACGAGCAGGTTTTACGCGAAGGAATGCAGCTATCATGGCTGAACAAAAGCAAGTCGCAGAAGAAAAGAAGCGCAAGACCTCGCCCGGCGAGTTCTTCAACCAGGTCAAGGCCGAGACGAACAAGATCGTCTGGCCGACCCGCGAGGAAACCGTCCGCACGGCGATCTTCGTGTTCATCTTCATGGTGATTCTGTCGCTGTTTTTCCTCGGCATCGACAGCGTGTTCGGCATGATCGTGCGCTACGCGATCGGCCTGCTGTAACATATTCAGATCAGGCCCGGCGCGCGGCGCCGGTGCCGCCCGTCAGACGACTTTTCCAAGGATAATCCATGGCTCGCTGGTACATCATCCACGCTTATTCGGGCTTCGAGAACAAGGTCCGTGACGCGATCATCTCCGAAGCCGAGCGGCTCGGCCTGTCCGACGGGGTCGAAGAAGTGCAGGTTCCGACCGAAACCGTGACCGAAGTGAAGCGGGGCAAGAAGGTGCAGGTCGAACGCAAGTTCATGCCCGGCTACGTGCTGGCCAAGCTGAACATGACCGACGATGTCTACCACCTCGTCAAGAACACCCCCAAGGTGACGGGCTTCCTCGGCTCGGGCAACAAGCCGCAGCCGATTTCCGAAAAGGAAGCCTCGCGCTATTTCGGCGGTGTGGCCGAAGCCCAGGCAACCCCCAAGCGCGACATCAGCGTCGATTACGAGATCGGCGATTCGGTCAAGGTGCTCGACGGCCCGTTCGCGAGCTTCAACGGCGTGGTCGAGGAGCTCGATTTCGACAAGGCCAAGGTCAAGGTCAGCGTGTCGATCTTCGGCCGCGCGACTCCGGTGGAGTTGGACTTCGAGCAGGTGGAATTGGCGAAGTAAGGGTCTTTGTGTGCGTGCCCGCCTCCGCGGGCACGTCCTCGGCACTGTTCCTCCGCTACGCTCCGGGCGCCTGCGGGCGGGCGTTCGCCCTTGCGGCCCTGCGGGCCGATCCAGTGTCTTGTCGGAAGGTAGCGAGGGCGCATGAAGACTCGCCCCGGCATCTGCCAGCGCAAGCGCCGCTTCGCCACGCGCGAGGCGGCGGATGCGGCGGCGTTGAGGGCTGCGGTGGCGCTTCGCACCTACAAGTGCGCGCTGTGTCACCAGTTCCACCTCACCAGCCGCACCAAAGGGCTGCGCCTGCCGCGTGCCGCCCAGAGCGAGCAATAATCCGCCCGTCGCCCCGTTTTCCTACTCGCGGCGGCGAGGGTATCGCTGCGTCATGCACTTGCCGTGTCCGCCCCTCCGCTATCGCTTGCCTGCCGCTGTCAGGCGCGCTGCGCCCGAACCGGGTTTTCTGTTTCAGGCCAATTTTTGCTTTCAGGACAGTGTCTCATGTGTCTCCAACAGCCCCGAACCTGAACGGAGCCGCACGCAGCGTGGGCTTGCATTCTGCGCCCGTCACGCTATGCGCGCCCCTTCGCTTGCCCTCGGGCGAGTGATTCCGTGCGGGAGCCCTTCGCGATGCACACGCAGGGGCGCTGGACCGCTTAACATGAGCCTGGCCGGAAACAGCCGGGCGATAGTGCGATAGGAGTACGGCCTCATGGCCAAGAAGATTGAAGGCTATATCAAGCTGCAGGTGTCCGCGGGCTCTGCCACGCCGTCGCCGCCGATCGGCCCGGCGCTGGGTCAGCGCGGCGTCAACATCATGGAATTCTGCAAGGCGTTCAACGCCGCCACGCAGGAGATGGAAAAGGGCATGCCGATCCCGACCGTGATCACGGTCTATGCGGATCGCTCGTTCACCTTCATCACCAAGACCCCGCCGGCGTCCTACTTCCTGAAGAAGGCTGCCAAGCTTGCAGGCGGCTCGAAGGAGCCGGGCAAGGTTGTCGCCGGTCAGGTGACCCAGAGCCAGATCCGCGAAATCGCGGAAGCCAAGATGGCCGATCTCAACGCCAACGACGTCGACATGGCCATGCGCATCATCGAGGGCTCGGCCCGTTCGATGGGCCTCGAAGTGGTGGAGGGCTGATCCGATGACCAAGATTACCAAGAAGGCCAAGGTGCTCGGCGCGCTCGATCGCGAGAAGCTCTACACCGTCGATGAAGCCCTCGCCACGCTGCGCCAGTTCAAGGGCAAGTTCGACGAAACCGTCGAAGTCGCCATGAACCTCGGCGTCGATCCGCGTCACGCCGACCAGATGGTGCGCGGCATGGTGTCGCTGCCTTCGGGCACCGGCAAGGACGTGAAGGTCGCGGTGTTCGCCCGCGGTGACAACGCCGAAAAGGCGCTGGCAGCCGGCGCTGACAAGGTTGGCGCGGAAGACCTCATGGAAGACATGATGGCCGGCAACCTCGACTATGACCGCGTGATCGCCTCGCCCGACATGATGGGTGTGGTCGGCCGTCTCGGCAAGATCCTCGGTCCCAAGGGCCTGATGCCGAACCCGAAGCTCGGCACCGTGACCCCGAACGTGGCGCAGGCCGTGACCGACGCCAAGGCCGGTCAGGTCGAATTCCGCGTGGAAAAGCAGGGCATCATCCACTCGGGCATCGGCAAGCTGAGCTTCTCGGATGACGCGCTGAAGGCCAACTTCAAGGCGCTGACCGAAGCCGTCGTGAAGTCGAAGCCCTCGGGCGCCAAGGGGAAGTACGTCCGCAAGGTCACCATGACCTCGTCGATGGGCCCGGGCCTTAAGGTTGACCTGAGCGAAGTCGAAGGCGCGTGATTTGCGGGGACGGGCGCCTCCGCGCCCGTCCTTCCTCGCTCATGCGGCCTGAAGGCCGCGTCGCTGCGGGCGGCTAGTCGGCCTTGCGAGCCCTTCGGGCTCGTTGGGCTGCCAGCTGGAGCATCGGGGCGCTTTCCTACTGCCCTGGGCAATGACATCACAGGGGCCGGATTGCCGTTGGGCGATCCGGCCCTTTGTGTTGGCCGTTCGTCGTTTAGCCCCTTGATTTCCTGAATTGCATGGGCACTTTGGCGGGAGGTCGCACGCTCCCTCTCTCTCCTCTCCCTGCGTGCGCCTGCAAAGGATAAGAACACGCATGCCCCTTTCCCCCGATGACGGGACGCTTTTTAACCCCAAATGGTTCGTGATCGGCTTCGCGCTTGTCGCTCTGACGCTGATCGCCAGTTATGATGTGCGGCTCGGACTGGCCGCCGGTGCGGTGCTTGCAAGCTTTGGGACGCTGTGGCTGTTTTTCGTGCTGCGCTTTGGCATCGGCACGGATGAAGGCCCATCCGATCGCCGCCAGCTTATCGATCGTTCGCGCCAGCAGCTTCGCAACCGCCGCAATGCCGCGCAGGTCGAGGACGAGCGTTCAGGCGCGTAAGCCCGCCCGGATCCGCGCCAGCGCGCCGGAGCGTTCCGCCAGCGCCTTGGCCTGCGCCACGCCTGCATCAAACGCCCCGCGCGAGGCGAGCAGCGCGCGGTTGGCCAGCGTCGGGCGCAGCAGCACCAGACTTGAACAGACCACGCTATCGGTTCCGAACATGGCCTTGTGCGCGCCGTCGCCCTCGGTGAAGTCGAACCAGCGGTAACGGCCTTCCGCAAACAGCCGCTCCAGCGCGTCCATCTGGAGCACGGTGCCGGGTGACAGGCGGGCGTGGTCCGGGTCATAGCCGAGGTGGGCATAGATCAGCGTCCCGCCCACAACCGGCAGCGAGAGATAGGCGATGGGCGCGCCGCCCGCATGGAGCAGGAAGGCGCGCATCCGGTCGTCCTCGGCGGTCTCTAGCATGGCGCGGCGGGCCTCGGGCGTATCGGGCAGACCGGCATCGAGCAGCCGCGCCTGATAGGTGCGCGCCGACAGCGGCAGAGCTGCGGCGAGAAAAGCCTCGATCTCGGCCGGAGTGCGATGCTCGGTGATGGTACAGCCGCCGGTCTCCTCGGCCAGCTTCTTGGCCTTGCGCCGCAAAGTCGAACGGGTCTTGCCCGAGAACCGCGCCATGTAGTCGGCAAAGCTCTGGTCCATGTCGATATAATGGCGGCGGTAGTCTTGCCGCCCGCCCGCGACAAAGCCGGGGTAGCGCGCGGTGATCGCCGCCAGCCGCTCCGTCGGGGCCGAGAGAATGCGTAGCCCGTCGAGGCCGGGGGCGGGCGGATCAGGGAGCTGTGCGGCAAGCACCTGCTCCAGCCCGAAGCTCCAGGTCGCCAGAGCGCGCGGTACGGCAAGCAGCCGGCGGGCACCGATGGTGAAGTCGATTGCAACGGTCTCGCTGGCGGCCATCATCGGCTCCTAGAGCGCGCCGTAGAGCGTGTTCGAGACGAACTGCTCGGCCATCCGTTGCCCGGTGCGCAGGGCGCTGGCGGGCAGCGGGTGGCTGGGCGAATGGGTGGTCGACGGCATCGGCGGGCTGTCGCCATAGGTGCCGGTTGTCACGCCGGGCATTGCCGCCAAAGCCTTGACCAGATTGGTGAAGCGGCGGCGCACGATGCGGTTCACGGCCTGCTTGCGGCGGTTGATGAGTTCAAACGAATGGCTCACCAGCGTAAAGCTCTCGCGGCCCGAGGCGCGCGCGTGGCGGATCGCGGCGAGCATCTCGCTGAGCGTCAGCGCGGTGATCTGGGCGTGGCGCAGCCCTCCGCCGAGCTTGCCGATGCTGCCGACCGGAACCTCGACCACGCCCATGTGGACGACCGGATCGCGGGCCTCGGCGTCAAGGCTGATCCGGCACGCGCCGCCGGGCAGCGCGGGGCAATGGCTGGTGTCATGCCCGATCCCGAGCGCGGCGAGCGCACGCAGGGTATCGTCATTGGCGCCGTAGTTCCCGGCCCGGAAGGCGACCGGAGCAGGTGCCCCCGCCGCCATCAGCGTGGCCCGCGCATAGGAAAGGATCGCGCATTGCTCATCGAACGGGAAATCGGCGAGGTTGTGTCCGGTGCGTCCCGAGGCCAGCGGATTGGCACTGCCCGCCAGCGCCAGCCACTCGGTGTGGCAGTGGAGCTGCACGTCCTGTCCGGCCTCCACAATCGGGCGGACGATGTCCTCGATCGCGGCCACGCCCCACACCAGCGCGGGCATGGGATCGACGAAGAACACCGCCTTCTGGCCGTGCCGGGCGAGCAGTTCGAGCTTGTGGGTGATCCCAGCCGGGCCTTGCGGGGTGATGCAAGCGATCGAGCGGGCGAAGTTATCGGCCCGGTCAGCCGCGCCCGGCCCGGTGTACAGTCCCGAGGAATACTCGGTGTCGATCGTGATGAACACCCGGGTCATTCTTCCTCCGCCCTAGCGGCAAAGGGTTAAGACCGGGTGATGCTGTCTCCTGCCCTTCGCGCAGAGGCGTCAGATGCCGCCCGGGGTGAAGGCATGGCCGTGGGTGGCGAGGCCGTCGGTCAGGCTGTCGCAGCAGCTCTTGAGCGCCTCGGCACTGGTCGAGCGGACCACGAAATTGGCACCGACCCGGCCTTCGCGGAAGAACGGGTAGGAGCCGATCTGGCAGCCTTCATGCGCGGCTTCGACCTGCCGCAGCAGTTCGGCAACTTCGCTTTCGGCGACCCAGCAGCCGATGGTCTCGGACAGCAGGGGGGCGCCGCCCTCAAGCTCGCCGGTGAGCGCGTCGAGCATTCCGGCGGTGATGTGCGGCACGCCCGCCATCAGGAACAGGTTGCCGCGCCGGATGCCGGGTGCGCCCGACATGCGGTTGGGGATGAGGTCGGAGCCTTCCGGCACCCGCGCCATCCTGAGCCGCCCTTCATTCAGCCCGCCGCGGGTCTCGTAATAGCGTTCGAGCAGCGCGCGCGCTTCGGGGTGGATGACCACCGGCACGCCCAGCGCCGCAGCGACCGCATCGACGGTGATGTCATCATGGGTCGGCCCGATCCCGCCGGTGGTGAACAGGTAATCATAGGCGACCCGCAAGGCGTTCACCGCTTCGATGATGCGGCTTTCCACATCGGGCACCACCCGCACTTCGGCGAGGCGGATGCCCTGCACCTGCAGCCAGCTGGCCACCTGCGCGATGTTCTTGTCGTGGGTGCGGCCGGAGAGGATTTCGTCGCCGATGACGATGAGCCCGGCGGTCCAGATCTTTTCGGGAGAGGTCATGCAGGTGTGGTTAGGCGCTTCGTCTGTTGGTCTCAAGCGCGTACAGCGGCCGAGGGCACAAGAACCGGTTGCGTCAGCAACCGCAAGGCCGACCGGCCGCCCGCAGCGATGCGACCTTCAGGTCGCGTGAGCGAGGACATCGCAGCCCGGAGGGGCTGCGTGAATCATTCAGCCGCCTCCAGTTGCTGGTCTGCCGTCCGCGCATTCGCGCCGGCGCGGGGAAAGGTCAGGAACCCGTCAAGCAGCGGGTCTTCCTTCATGCGCTTGCGGTCGACCACATATTCCTGATTGAGCCGCCACGGATAGGAAATCGAATTCCTCGGCATGATGTGCTTGCCGCGCTGGATGTAGCCCGACGAGAAATCGAACACATCATCCTCGACGATCTTGCCCTCTTCCTCGGGGGTGAGCACCGGGGTGGCGATGGTGCTGCCGGTGCGGCGCATATGTTCGAGCACGCGGCAGACATAGTCCGAGTTGATGTCAGCCCGCAGGGTCCAGCTGGCGTTCAAATACCCGAACACCACCGCAAGGTTGGGCAGGTTCGAGAACATGCAGCCCTTGTAATAGAACCGCTGGTTGAACGCGACCGGCTCGCCATCGACCGAGATCGCGATCTTGCCGGCCACGGCCAGCTTCAGCCCCGTGGCGGTCACCACGATATCGGCGGGGAGGAACTTGCCATCGGTCAGACGCACGCCGCCCTTTTCGAACTTGGCGATATGGCCGGTGACGACGTCTGCCTTGCCCGCCTTCATCGCCTTGAACAGATCCTCGTCGGGCACCAGGCACAGGCGCTGTTCCCACGGGTTGTAGGGCGGGGTGAAGGCGTCCTTATTGTAATCCGGGCCGAGTGATTCTTCGATCTTCTTGTAGAGCGCGTCCTTCACTTTCTGCGGATTGTCGCGCGCCAGTTTGAAGCTGAAGTCCTGCATCTTGATGTTCTTGAACCGGGTGATCCGGTAGGCCAGCTTTTCGGGCAGGATCGCGCGCAGGAAATTGGCGATCGCGTCCTTGGCGGGGCGGGTGAACATCCAGGTCGGGGTGCGCTGGAGCATGGTGACATGCCCCGCTTCGCGCGCCATCGACGGGACAATCGTCACCGCCGTCGCGCCCGATCCGATCACGACCACGTTCTTGCCCTTGTAGTCGAGGTTTTCGGGCCAGAACTGCGGGTGGAGGATCTGGCCGTCGAACTCGCCGAAATCGAAGCCGGGATCATAGGGCTCGTCGTAGTCGTAATAGCCCGAGCCGAGGTAGATGAAGTTCGCTGTCATGCGGGTGCGCGAACCGTCGGCCAGCTCCATTTCGACATGCCAGCGGGCTTCGTCGTGGCGGAAATCGGCGCTGATGACCTTGTGGCCGAAGCGGATGTGCGGGCGGATGCCGCGTTCATCGACGATCCGGTCGAGATATTCGAGGATCGCGGGCGCATCGGCGATGCTCTTCTCATGCCGCCACGGCTCAAAATCGAAGCCGAGCGTGTGCATGTCGCTGTCCGAGCGGATGCCGGGATAGCGGAACAGATCCCACGTGCCTCCGAGATTGTCGCGCCGCTCGACGATGCAATAGGAATGGTGCGGCGCCTTCATTTCCATGTGGGCGGCCATCCCGATGCCGGAAATCCCGGCACCGACGATCAGCACGTCGAAATCTGGCGGTGTGGCTAGCATGGGCCTCTCTCTCCCTTGTTGACCGCGATGTAACCACACAGACGGGGCAAAAGCGAGTCTTGAATAGCAAAGTGCAACTTAGTTTCGGGTGACGGGCCGTGAGGCAGGCTTTAAGGCCCGCGCCATGCTGATCCGTCCCCGCCTGCTCGCTTCCCTTCCGTTTGCTGTGATCGCCGCCCCGCTTGCCGCGCAGGAGGAGGGGGAAGCGCTGGATGCCGACGAGATCGCCGAGGAGATTATCGTCACTGGCCGCGGGCTGGATCCGGCGCTTTCGAGCGCGATCTACGCCACCACCACGATCGAACGCGAGGTGATTGTCGCAAGCCCCTCGGGCCGGATCGAGGATGTGCTGCGCGGTGTCGCCGGGTTCCAGCAGTTCCGCCGTTCCGACAGCCGCTCGTCCAACCCCAGCGCGCAGGGCGTGACGCTGCGGGCCTTGGGCGGCAATGCCACGAGCCGCGCGCTGGTGCTGCTCGACGGGGTGCCGGTGGCCGATCCGTTCTTCGGCTACATCCCGCTGTCAGCAATTGCGCCCGAAACCCTCGGCCAGATCCGGGTGACGCGCGGTGGTGGATCGGGGCCGTTCGGCGCGGGGGCGCTGGCGGGCACCATCGAGCTGGAGAGCGCCGATCCGTCCACAAGCGGCGGCTTCCTCGGCAGCGCGGCGATCAATGATCGCGCCGAAACCGAAGCGTCAGGCGTGCTGACCCAGCGGCTCGGGCGCGGCTATGCGGTGGCCAGCGGGCGCTGGGACCGGGGGCAGGGGTTCTTCACCACGCCCGACGATCAGCGCGTCCCCGCGACAGCCCGCGCTGCGTTCGATAGCTGGAACGCCGCCCTGCGCGCCGCCGCTCCGCTCACCGATACCGTCGAAGTGCAGGCCCGCGTCGCCGCCTTCCGCGACACCCGCACGCTGCGCTTCGCCGGAGCGGATTCGCTCAGCAAGGGGCAGGAGGCCAGCATCCGCTTCGTCGGGCGCGGGCGCTGGCAGTTCGACGCGCTGGCCTATGTGCAGGCGCGCGACTTTGCCAACGTCGTCATCTCCTCGACCCGCTTCACCCCGACCCTCGATCAGCGCCGCACACCCTCCACCGGCATCGGCGGCAAGTTCGAGCTGCGTCTACCGGTGCTCGAAGGCCACGATATCCGCATCGGTGCCGATTACCGCCGCGCCGACGGGGAGTTGCAGGAAGAAGCGCTCAACGCTGTCAGCGGCGCGATTACCGAGCGGCGGCGGGCGGGCGGGGCGACCGGCAACCTCGGCATCTTCATCGAGGACGACTGGCAGATCGGCCCGCTGATCATCAACGGCGGCCTGCGTGCCGACCGTTCCAGCATCACCGGCGGGTTCTACCGCGCAGTCTCGGCGCAAGGCGCGCTGGTGAGTGAGGTGATCGCGCCTGACCGCGCCGACTGGTCGGTCAGCTGGCGCGCGGGGGCTCAGATCTACGCCACGCGGCGGCTCGATCTGCGCGCGGCGGCCTATACCGGCTTGCGCCTGCCGACCCTGAATGAACTCTACCGCCCCTTCGTGGTGTTCCCGGTGACGACGCAGGCCAACGCGGATTTGGCCAACGAGCGCCTTGAAGGGTTCGAGGTCGGCTTCGACTGGCAACCGATCAATGCAGTCGTGCTGTCGCTGACGGCGTTCGACAACGAGGTTAAGAACGCCATCGCCAATGTCACCACGGGTGCGAACCTGCGCCAGCGCCAGAACCTGCCCGCCATCGCCGCGCGCGGGATCGAGGCGAACCTTGCGGTGAAGGTGGGGCAGGTGAGCCTCGACGGCGCACTGGCGTGGACCGATGCCGAGGCGCGCGGGCAGGGGCCTTCGGCCGATCTCGACGGCAACCGTCCGGCGCAGACCCCGGCCTTCGCGAGCACGCTGACGCTCGGCTGGCGACCGGCCGAGGGCTGGCAGCTGGCCGCCACCCTGCGCCACGTCTCGGCCCAGTTCGAGGATGACCGCGAGACTGACCGCCTGCCGCCCGCGACCACGCTCGATGCCTTCCTCGCCGCACCGCTGATGGGCAAGCTGAGCGTCGTGCTGCGCGGCGAGAACCTCACCGGCGAGGAAATCGTGACCCGTAATCAGGGTGGCTCGATCGATCTCGGCGTGCCGCGCACTGTGTGGCTGGGGCTGCGCTACGGGTTTTGAACGGGCCGGAGCGTCAATAAATCCCGCGTAATAAAGTTACCTCAAGTCGGCAATGAAATGCAATTCTGCTGCGCCGCAACATAAGATGTTGCATTTTTGCTACTGCCGCCCAGAACTTGACTGTGACTCTTGTTAGGGCGCGCGACCCTGATAGGTTCCCTCCTGCAACACCGAGACCGGCGCCAAGTCGGCTGGATTGTGGAGAGAGGGATATTATGACTCGCAAGTTTGCAGCTTTTGCCTGCGGCCTCATGGCTTGCAGCGCGCTTACCGCCCCCGCCTACGCCCAGGACGCCGAGACTGATGCTCCCAAGGTTCGCGATGACAGCGTCATCATCGTGACCGCCACCCGCCGCGCGCAGGACGTGCAGGACATTCCGCTGGCGGTGACGGCCATCGCGCCGGAACAGCTCGAAGCGCAGCGCGTCGTCAACATCCAGCAGATTTCCGCGCTTGCGCCCAGCTTCACCGCCAGTCAGGCGCAGCTTGCCTCGGGCTCGGTGGTGCTGCGTGTGCGCGGTATCGGGACGACTTCGAACAACATCGGCTTCGAAAGCGCGGTCGGCATCTTCATCGACGGCGCGTACCAGGCGCGCCCCGGCGTGGCGCTCAGCGAATTCGTCGATGTTGAGCGCGTCGAAGTGCTGCGCGGCCCGCAAGGCACGCTGTTCGGCCGCAATACCTCGGCCGGCGCGCTCAACATCACCAATGTGCGCCCTGACGTCACCGAATTCGGCGGCTTCGTGAATGCGGAATACGGCAATTTCGACGAAATGAGCCTGCAGGGCGCGGTCAACGTGCCGCTGGTGCAGGACACGCTGGCGCTGCGCGTCACCGGGGCCTACCGCCAGCGCGACGGATTCCTCGACGTGGTTGATCGCACCGGCGCCAAGATCGGCGAAACCAATGATGTCGATCAGTGGCTGGTGCGCGGCCAGCTTGGCTGGGATACCGACAGCGGTCTGCGCGGCCGCATCATTGCCGACTATTCCAAGAGCCAGTCGAGCTGCTGCGGCGCGATCGAGCTGTGGCAGTCGCCGCTGGTGACCGGCGGGGCCTACGCCGCGGTTGGCCTCGGCGCGAATGGCGGTAACGGCCAGCCGCTGGTTGCCACCAACCGTGACGATCAGGCCACCTTCGAGCGGGCGATGGACAACCGCGTTGTCTCGGCCAACTTCGCGCCGGTCGCCGATATCAAGAACTACGGCATCACCGGCGAAGTCGAATTCCCGGTCTCGGACAATGCCGACCTCATCTTCATCGGCTCGTACCGCAAGTATGACAGCTTCGAGAACTACGATTCGGATTTCTCGGGTCTCGACATCTTCACTGTCCCGGCCCTGAACCTCGAAATCGAAAACTGGACGGCCGAACTGCGACTGCAGGGCGAAGGGATGGGCGGCAAGCTCAACTACATGGTCGGCGGCTTCTATTCGGATGAAAGCATCGACCAGTCGGTCGACTTCCGCCTTGGTGCGGATTTCGGCGAAAACGTCGGTGCACTGCTGTTCGTGCCGACCGGCGGCCAGCTCGGTGCCAATCCGCTGACGGCGTTTACCGGGGTTGATCCGGCCGGCACCACCAACACCAACCGGTTCGAGCAGAGCGCCAAGAGCTACGCGATCTTCACCCACAACTCGCTTGAACTCACCGACGGCCTCGAGCTTACCGTGGGAGCGCGCTATTCGTGGGAAGACAAATCGGGCGGCTTCACCCAGACGGCGGTCAACAACCAGATCTGCCCGGCGACGCTCAACGCGATCGGGGCCGGCACCGGTCCGGCAGTGGTACCCGCTGCGCTGCGGCCGACCTTTGTGGCGCTGGGCTGCTTCGGCTTCACCGCTCCGGCTGACCTGCCGCAAGCCGCCGCTCTGCCGCTGGTCCGCACCTTCCAGTCGGACTTCGAAGACGAAGAGCTGATCTACACCGTCAAGCTCGGCTACGAATTCAGCCCGGCAGTGAACGCCTATGCCAGCTTCACCCACGGCTACAAGGCGGGCGGGATCAACCTCGATACCACCGCTGCGGTGGGCGGCGCTGATCCGAGCTTCCTGTCGGAAGAAGTCGACGCCTACGAAATCGGCCTGAAGGCGCAGACCGCCGACGGCGCGGTGACGGTCAACCTGGCGGCGTTCTACGAGGAGTTCACCAACTTCCAGGTGCTCGAATTCACCGGCACCGCCTTCGCCACTTTCAACGTGCCGATTGCCGAAACCCAGGGCGTGGAAATCGAAGGCCTGATCCGTCCGAGCGACGAGCTGACCTTCAACTTCGGTGCGACCTTCCTTGAAGCGAGCTATCCTGACAATTGCGCCGGCAACCAGACTTCGGTGCAGGTGGTGGCGCTGTGCGGTTACGACCTGACCAACGCGCCGCAGATCGTCGCCCTGCTGGGCGGCATGTGGGAAAAGCCGATCAACGATTCGACCGAGTTCTTCCTGTCGGGTCAGGTCCGCATGGAAGGCGATCAGCGCACTTCGACGCAGGCGATCATCCTGCCCGATGCGGCGCAGATTACCGCCGCTGGCGGGCTGCAGCAGGCGATTGACGCTTCGCCGCCGATCATCGCCGACGTCCAGGATGGCAAGGCCTTCGTGAACCTGCGGGCCGGTCTGCGCTTTGCCGGTGGCCGCTACTCGCTTGAAGGCTGGGTCAATAACCTGACCGACGAAGTGGTGCGCGGGGTGACCTTCAACACCACCCTGCGTGGCTCGGGCGCGGCCAACTCGCGCTCGGCCTTCACCCTGCCGCCGCGCCAGTACGGCGTGACCCTGCGCGCCAAGTTCTAAGCGCCAGACAAGTTAGCTCCGAAAAGGAGCGGGAGAGGGGAGCGGTCTGCCAATGGCGGGCCGCTCCTTTCTTGTTTTCCGCATCGCATCCGCGATGCGAAATCCTCGCTCATGCGACCTGAAGGTCGCGTCGCTGCGGGCGCCCGTTCGGGCTTGCGGCCCGTCCGTTGGCGGGCCGGTGCACCGTAATCCACAACGGGCGGGGTTGATTTCGGCCGCCTTGGGCGCCGTACTTCCGCTTTCGGCGGGGGCGGCACGAAAAAGGCGGCCCGTTGCGGGGCCGCCTCTTCTTGGCTCAATCTTCGCGCTGATGCGGTTGCGACAGCGACCGCAAGGCCGAACGGCCGCCCGCAGGTGCCCCGCCGCGCAAGCGGCGGGAACAGCGCCGAGGACGCAGCCGCGGAGGCGGCTGCGCTTACATCCCCCGCGCGATCACCATCTTCATGACTTCGTTCGAGCCGCCGAAGATGCGGGTGATGCGGCTGTCGCGGTACATGCGCGCGATCGGGTAGTCGTTGATGAACCCCGCACCGCCGTGGAACTGCAGGCACTTGTCGACGACTTCGCCCTGCAGCTCGGTCACCCAGTATTTCGCCATGCAGGCCGTTGCGACATCGAGCTCGCCCTTCAGGTGGCGGGCGATGCAGTCGTTGACGAACACGCGCGCTGCGGTGCTGCGGGCCTTCAGATCGGCCATCACGAACTGGGTGTTCTGGAAGTCCCAGATGGTCTGGCCGAAGGCCTTGCGGTTCTTGACGTAGTCCATCGTGGTTTCGAGCGCCTTCTCGATCCCGTTGATCGCGCCCACGGCAATGATCAGGCGTTCCTGCGGCAGCTCGCCCATCAGCTGGTAGAAGCCCTTGCCCTCGACCCCGCCGAGCACGTTTTCCGCCGGCACGAAGACATTGTCGAAGAACAGCTCGGAAGTATCCGCCGCGTCCATCCCGATCTTGTCGAGCTTGCGCCCGCGCTGGAAGCCTTCCGCGCCTTCGGTTTCGAGCAGCATCAGCGAAATGCCCTTGGCCCGCTCGTTCGGGTCGGTCTTGGCCACCACGATGATGAAGTCGGCGATCTGGCCGCTGGAGATATAGGTCTTGGAACCGCTGATGCGGTAGCCGTTGCCGTCCTTCACCGCCGTGGTCGTGATCGACTGGAGGTCGGAGCCGACGCCCGGCTCGGTCATGGCGATCGCGCTGACGAGGTCACCGGAAACCAGACGCGGCAGGTACTTCTGCTTCTGCTCCTCGGTGCCGTGGCGCACCAGATAGGGCAGGATCACGGTGTTGTGGAGCGAGGCGGCAAAGCCGTCGACGCCGTGCTTGGCCTGCTGGTCGATCACCACCAGATCATGCCGGAAGTCGCCGCCGTGGCCGCCATATTCGGCGGGAACGCTGACGCCGAGCAGGCCTGCTTCGCCCGCCTCGCGCCAGAATTCGCGCTCGACCTGACCATCCTCGCGCCACTTCTCGACGCGCTTTTGCGGGGCATGCTGCATGTAGAACTTGCCGACCGCGTCGGCGAAAATGGCGATTTCCTCGTCTTCCATGAAGGCGGGCTGGGGAACATTGAGGACGGACATGTCTCTCTCCTTGTAATCAGCGAAGGCCGGATTGTTTCACGTGAAACAGCGGCCCTGAAAGGGGGCGCGGAAGCAACGGGTGGGGGATGACGCGCAACCACACGGCAACGGGCCGGGGATGCGCGCCATCCGCACCTTACTTGCCGGTCCAGTTGGGCTTGCGCTTTTCAGCAAAGGCGGCGGCGCCTTCGCGGGCGTCGTGGCTGACGAACACCGGGCCGATCAGCTTGCCCTGATTGGCGTAGCGATCGGCCATCGGCCAGGCGCGGGATTCCTTCATCACCTGCTTCGACACCCGCACGGCCAGCGGGCCATTGGCAGCGATACGGGCGGCCAGTGCCTTGGCACCGTCAAGCGCCGGGCCTTCGGTCACTTCGTTGATGAGGCCGAGCTGATAGGCGCGCGCAGCATCGATGAAGTCGCCGGTCAGCGCCAGTTCGAGCGCGATGCGTTCCGGGATCTGGTCGGGCAGCATCATCACGCCGCCCGCCGCTGCCACAAGGCCGCGCTTCACTTCGGGGATGCCGAACTTGGCGTTCGCGTTGGCGACCACGAGATCGCAGGCGATCATCAGCTCAAGCCCGCCGGCGAGCGCATAACCTTCAACCGCGGCGATCAGCGGCTTCTTGGGCGGAGCCTGCACCACGCCGCCAAACCCGCGCCCTTCGACCGAGGGAGATTCGCCGCGCAGGAAGCCCTTCAAATCCATGCCCGAACAGAAGGTGCCGCCCGCGCCGGTGATGATGCCGACCCGCAGATCGTCTTCCGCGTCGAGCCGGTCCATCGCCGCCGCAATCCCTTCGGCCGCGGCCTTGGTCATGGCGTTCTTGGCCTCGGGGCGGTTGATGGTGACGATGAGGACGCCGTCCTCGACTTCCGTCAGCACTTCGGGGGCAGCGGTATCGCTCACTCTTCTCTCTCCTATCGAAATTGCCATTGCGATTTGAAACGCAATTCTTGTGCGAGTGGTGCAGTGGGTTTACGTGACCGTCAACCGCATTTTCGCTACATCGGGAGAGGAATATCATGGCCGAAGCCTACATCATTGACGCAGTGCGCACGCCGCGCGGGATCGGCAAGCAGGGCAAGGGTGCGCTGGCCGCGTGCCACCCGCAGCACCTCGCCGCGACCGTGATGAAGGCGATTGCCGAGCGCAACAGCCTCGACACCAAGACGGTCGATGATGTGATCTGGTCGGTCAGCACGCAGGACGGGATGCAGGCAGGCGACATGGGCCGCATGGCCGCATTGGATGCGGGCTTTGACATCACATCGTCCGGCACCACGCTCGATCGCTTCTGCGGCGGCGGGATCACCAGCGTGGCGCTGGCCGCCGCGCAGGTGATGAGCGGGATGGAAGACTGCATCGTCGCGGGCGGCACCGAGATGATGAGCCTCACCGCCGCCATGGCGCAGGAGAAGATGCGCGCCGGGATCAAGCCGCCGATGATGGGCAGCCACAATGCGCGCCTGCAGAAGGTGCACCCGCAGTCGCACCAGGGCATTTGCGGCGACGCGATTGCCAGCATGGAAGGCTTCACCCGCGAGGATCTCGACGAAGTCGGCTATCGTTCGCAGCAGCGCGCTGCCGAAGCGATTGCCGCGGGGCGCTTTGCCAAGTCGGTGGTGCCGGTGGTGGCCGATGACGGCACGGTGCTGCTCGATCATGACGAATATCCGCGCCCGCAGACCACCCGCGAAGACCTCGCCAAGCTGGAACCGGCCTTCCCCAAGATCGCCGACGTGCCGCTCGACGAACAGGGCACCACGTTCCGCAAGCTGATCAACCAGAAGTATCCCGATCTGGAGATCCAGCATTTCCACCATGCCGGTAACTCGTCGGGCGTGGTCGATGGGGCTGCGGCGGTGCTGATTACCTCGAAGGCCTATGCCGAAAAGCACGGGCTGAAGCCCCGCGCCCGCATCGTCGCCACCGCGAACATGGGCGATGATCCGACGCTGATGCTCAACGCGCCGGTGCCTGCGGCCAAGAAGGTGCTGGCCAAGGCGGGGCTGACGAAGGACGACATTGACCTCTACGAAATCAACGAGGCCTTCGCGGTGGTCGCTGCCAAGTTCGTGCGCGATCTTGAGCTCGATTGGGACAAGGTCAACGTCAATGGCGGCTCGATTGCTTTGGGCCACCCGATCGGTGCGACCGGCTCGATCCTGATCGGTACCGTGATCGACGAGCTTGAGCGTCGCGGCGGGCGTTATGGCCTCGTCACCATGTGCGCGGCGGGCGGCATGGCCCCGGCGATCATCGTCGAGCGGGTCGACGGCTTTGTCGACTAACGTTCCCGACAATACCCCGGTCATCATCGGGGTCGGGCAGTATTCGGAGAGGGTGGGCGAGCCCGGCTATGCCGCCCTCTCCTACATGGATCTCGCGGGCCGCGCGCTGGCTGGAGCGATTGCGGATTCGGGCGCGAGCGGTGATGTGGCAGGCACCATCGACACCCTCGCCGCGATCCGCGCCTTCGAAATGTCGCGGCCTGACCGCAAACCGCCGTTCGGCGCAGCGGACAATGTGCCGCGCGCGATTGCCAAACGGGTGGGCGCGAACCCCAAGCGCGCGATCCTCACCACCACTGGCGGGCAGACCAACCAGCAACTGGTGGGCGAATTTGCCTCTGCCATCGCGGCGGGCACCAGCCAGTGTGCGGTGATCGTCGGCAGCGAGGCGATCTCGACGGTGCTGGCGCTGTCGGCCAAGGGCGAGATCCCCGACTGGTCGGAAGCGATCGGCGGCGACTTCGAGGATCAGGGCTTCGGGGTCGAGGAACTGATGGAGCCGGTGCTGTTCATGCACGGCGCGAGCGGGGCGATCCCGCTTTATGCCCTCGCCGAGAACGCACGGCGGCACAAGCTGGGGCTGGGGCTGGAGCAATACCGGCTCGAAATCGGCAAGCTGTTCGCGCCGTTCACCAAGGTGGCGGCGGCGAACCCGCATTCGGCGGCTCCGGTAGAACGCACGGCCGAGGAACTCGCCACCGTCACTGACCGCAACCGGATTGTGGCCGAGCCCTATCCGCGCATGACCGTGGCGCGCGATCAGGTGAATCAGGCGGCGGCGATCATCGTGGCGAGCGCGGGGCTGGCCCGCGCGCTTGGCGTGCCGGAGGACAAGTGGGTGCACATCCACGCCGTCACCGCCGCCACGGAACTCAAGCTGTCGCAGCGGCCCGACCTGTCGGCCAACCCGGCCTCGCTGGCGAGTGTCGATGCGGCGCTGGCGCGGGCGGGCAAGGCGATCAGCGATATGCGCTACATCGATTTCTATTCGTGCTTCGCGATCCCCGTGTTCAACCAGTGCGACCATTTCGGCCTGTCGGTGGACGACCCGAGGGGCCTGACGCTGACGGGCGGCTTGCCGTTCTTCGGCGGGGCGGGGAACAACTACTCGGCCCACGCCATCGCCGAAGCGGTGCAGCGGGTGAGGGGCGACCGGGGCAGCTTCGCGCTGGTCGGTGCGAATGGCGGCTGGATGAGCAAATATGCCACCGGCGTCTATTCGACCGAGCCTGCCGACTGGAGCGCTAACGACCGCTTCGCCGTGCTCCCCAAGGCGACGGACAAGGTGCCGGTGGCGAAGGGGCCGGTCGAAGCCGCAACGGTCGAAACCTACACCATCAACCGCGGCCCCAAGGGTGCCGAAGCGATCTTCATCGGCCGCTCTGACGCGGGCGAGCGGGTGGTGGGCAATGCCGACCTTGACGATCCGGCGACGGCGCAGGCCTTCGAAAGCGGCGAGCCGTTTGGCAAGCGCCTGTTGCTGACACAGGACGAGCGCGGGCGGACTTTGGGGCGGGTGGTCTAGCGCCGCTCCCCGCCCAGAAAGTCGAGCGCATCGAAGCCCTCGGGCGGGGCCACCTCCACCACCGGATCATCCCGGTCATCGAACTCCGTCCGCAGCGCGCGGCTCATCACGGCGTGCATGAAATAGAGGCAGGTGATGTAGGTGAGCTCGAGGATCTCCTCGTCGGAGAACGCCGCCTTCACTTCAGCGAACAATGCATCGGGCACCCGCCCGCCGTGGCACACCAGCCGGTCAGCGTAGGCGAGCACCAGCCGTTCCTTCGCGTCGAACACGTCTGACGTTTGCCACACGGGCAGGGCTTCGATCTTCGCCTCGCTCACCCCCAGCCCGCGCAGCGACTTGCAGTGCTGCGAGAACACGAACTGCGAGCCGGTCGCCCACCCGGCCCAGGTCTGGCCCAATTCCCGCAGCACCGGATCAAGCTTGCGCTGCGGCGAGCGGTAATAGGCAAAGCCCTGCGCGGCGTGACGCAGCGTATCGGGCGAATTGGCAAACACCGTCCACCAGTCGCCGCGCGTGCCGGTGGCGGTGCCGGGTTCAGCCACCGGATCGCGCTCCCCGAACAGCTGGGCATAGAGCGGCAGGGCGACCTTCTCGTCCGCCTCGGCGCGGAGCACTTCGCGCAGGCGCGGCATCAGGCATCCTCCGCCAGCGTTGCCGGTTCGTGGCGGATGTCTTCCGGCCCGAAGCTGCGGGTGGTGGCGGCGAATTCCAGCATGATGCCGTTGGGATCGGTGAAATAGACCGAGCGCACGAACACCCCTTCATGCATCTCCCTCGCATAGCCAGAGGGGCTGTCGTCGTGGTTGAACACCATGTGGGTGTGCGGCACGCCCGCCTCCTGCAAGCGGCCCAGCGCCGCCTCCAGCTCGGCCTCCTCCATGTCGAAGGCCAAGTGGTTCATCGAGCCTACGGCCGTCTTCGCGTCGAAGGGAAACTGCTTCACCGAGGCGATCCCCGGCGCGGCGGGCGGGGCGTCCCGCCACCAGAAGAACGCCACCGCATTGCCCCCGCCGCAGTCGAAGAAGAAGTGCTGGCCGCCGTCGGGCAGCTCGACCGTCTTGAACAGCGGCATGCCTAGCACCTGCGTGTAAAACCGCATCGTCTCGGCCATGTCGCGGCACACCAGCGCGATGTGGTTGATGCCCTTCGTTCTGATCATCGGCTTCTCTCTCCCTCTCGCGCGGGAGACTGCCCTGATCGCGGGCTGCTGGCAATTGCTTGCGCGAATCGCGGTTTTCGGGTAGTTGGTTTCAATTGAAACTATCTATCCGTGACATAGGACTCCCACCCATGAACGTCCAGAGCAAAGACCTTTTCGATAACCCGGCCGGCCTCGACGGGTTCGAATTCGTCGAGTTCTGCGCGCCGGAAAAGGGCGTGCTTGAACCGGTGTTCGAGGCAATGGGCTTCACCCGCGTGGCGCAGCACCGCTCGAAGGATGTGCATCTGTGGCGGCAGGGCGGCATCAATCTGATCGCCAATTACGAGCCCAAAAGCGCCGCGTGGTACTTCGCGCGCGAGCATGGTCCCTCGGCCTGCGGCATGGCGTTCCGCGTGCGCGATGCGGCCAAGGCCTATGACCACCTGATCGCCAAGGGCGCAGAACCCGTCGCCGTGCAGACCGGCGTGATGGAACTGCGCATCCCGGCAATCCGCGGCATCGGCGGGGCGATCCTCTATCTGGTCGACCGTTACGAGGGCGCAGGCAGCGGCAACGGCCTCACCATCTACGACATCGATTTCGAATACCTCCCCGGTGTCGAGCGCCGCCCGGAAGGCGCAGGCTTCCACACCATCGATCACCTCACCCACAACGTCTATGGCGGGCGGATGAAGTATTGGGCCGACTATTACGAGACCCTGTTCAACTTCCGCGAGATCCGCTTCTTCGACATCAAGGGCGAATATACCGGGCTGACGTCGAAGGCCCTGACCGCGCCCGACGGCAAGATCCGCATCCCGCTCAACGAGGAAGGCGAAGGCGGGAAAGGCCAGATCGAGGAATTCCTGCGCGCCTTCAACGGCGAAGGCATCCAGCACATCGCGCTGATCTGCGATGATCTGGTGGCCTGCTGGGACCGCCTGCAAAAGCTCGGCGTCCCCTTCATGACCGCGCCGCCCGCGACCTATTACGAGATGCTGGCCGAGCGCCTGCCCGGCCACGGCGAGGATGTCGAGGCGCTCAAGATGCGCGGCATCCTGCTCGACGGCACGACCGAAGGCGGCAGCCCCCGCCTGCTGCTCCAGATCTTCGCGCAGGCGCAGGTCGGGCCGGTGTTCTTCGAATTCATCCAGCGCAAGGGCGACGAAGGCTTCGGCGAAGGCAACTTCAAGGCTCTGTTCGAAAGCATGGAGCGCGACCAGATCATCCGCGGCGTGCTCAATGTCGAGGAACCCGCCGAATGACCCACCCCGTTGCCCTGTCAGGCATCCACCACGCCGCCTATCGCTGCAAGGACGCGAAGGAGACGGTGGAGTGGTATGCCCGCGTGCTCGGCATGACTTACACCACCGCCTTTGCCGAGGATCACGTGCCGTCCACGGGCGAGTATGATCCCTACATGCACATCTTCCTCGATGCGGGGAACGGCAACATCCTCGCCTTCTTCGAACTGCCGAACCAGCCGGAGATGGGCAAGGATCCCAACACCCCCGCCTGGGTGCAGCATCTGGCGCTGAAGGTGCCTTCGGAAGAGGCGTTGCTGGCGGCCAAGGCGCATATCGAAGCGCAAGGGATCGACGTGCTCGGCCCGACGCACCACGGCATCTTCAAGTCGATCTACTTCTTCGATCCCAACGGCCACCGGGTGGAACTGGCAGCCGATATCGGTACGGCGGAGCAATACGAAGAACTCGCCCGCGTCGCGCCGGTGATGCTGGAGGAATGGTCGCAGACCAAGCAGGCCCCCCGCCACGCCGACTGGCTCCATGAAATTGCGCGGGCGGAACACGGGGCGAAGGGCGCTTAACGCCTCTACCCCTCCCCGGACTTGATCCGGGGCCCCGCTGTCTACTTCTGCGCCAAGTGGCCAAGAAAGCGGGGTCCCGGGTCAAGCCCGGGAAGGCGGAAAGTCTCAACGGCCGCTCTGTCCCTTCTTACCTCCCGCAAGAGCGCTGCTTTCTCCTGCTTTTGATCCAGCGCAAAGCCTGATCGCGCCCGCTCCCCCACCTTGGGTCAACTCAAGAGGGGGAGTCGGCCCATGCGCATTCTGTTCGTTCATCCCAATTACCGTTCCGGCGGGGCCGAGATTGCCGGGACGTGGCCGCCCGCATGGGTCGCCTACCTGTCCGGCCCGCTGCGGCGCGCAGGCTTTGACGACATCACCTTCATCGACGCGATGACCGAGAATATACCCGACGAGGAACTCGCCCGGCGGATGGATGAATTGCAGCCCGATTTCGTCGGCGTCACCGCCATCACCCCCTCCATCTACGCCGCCGAGCGCGTGCTGGAACTGGCCGCGCTGCATATTCCCAAGGCGGTGCGGGTGCTGGGCGGGGTGCACGCCACCTTCATGTACCAGCAGGTGCTGGCCGAAGCCCCGCATATCGACGTGATCGTGCGCGGCGAGGGCGAGAATATCGCGGTCGAATTGTGCACGGCCATCAAGGAAGGCCGCTGGCCGCAGGATCGCGGCACAATCCGCGGCCTCGCCTTCCGTGAGGGCGACCAGATCATCGCCACCGAAGCCGCCGAAACGATCAAGGACATGTCGACCATCAAGCCCGATTGGGATGTGCTCGACTGGAGCCAGTATATCTACATCCCGCTCGGCACCCGCGTCGCCATCCCCAACCTTGCGCGCGGCTGCCCCTTCACCTGCTCGTTCTGCTCGCAATGGAAGTTCTGGCGCGATTACCGCGTGCGCGATCCCAAGGACGTGGTCGACGAAATCCAGGAGCTGCACGAAAAGCACGGCGTCGGCTTCTTCATCCTCGCCGACGAGGAACCGAGCATCAACCGCAAGAAATTCGTCGAGTTCTGTCAGGAGCTGATTGATCGCGGCCTGCCCGACAAGGTGAAGTGGGGCATCAACACCCGCGTCACGGACATCTATCGCGATCGCGATCTGCTGCCGTTCTACCGCAAGGCGGGGCTGGTCCATGTGAGCCTTGGCACCGAGGCGGCGGCGCAGATGAAGCTCGACCGGTTCAACAAGGAAACCAAGGTCGAGGAGAACAAGGAAGCCATCCGGCTGCTGCGCGAGGCCGACATCTTCACCGAGGCGCAGTTCATCGTCGGGCTGGATAACGAAACGCCGGAAACGCTGGAGGAAACCTACCAGATGGCGTGGGACTGGCAGCCCGATCTTGCCAACTGGGCGATGTACACGCCGTGGCCCTACACGCCCCTGTTCGAGACGCTGAAGGACAAGGTCGAGGTGCACGATTTCAGCAAGTACAACTTCGTCACCCCGATCATGAAACCGGCGGCGATGGAGCGCGGCGAACTGCTCGACGGGGTGATGAAGAACTACCGCCGGTTCTACATGAAGAAGGCGCTGTTCCACTATCCGTGGCGCGGGACGGGGTTTCGGCGGCGCTATCTGCTGGGGTGCCTGTGGGCCTTCCTGCGCGCGGGGTTCAAGCGGACGTTCTACGATCTCGGCAAGGCGGGGTATTGGGGGCCGCAGACCAAGAAGCAGCTCGATTGGCACTTCGATGAAAGCCGCACCGCTACGCTGGCGGCGGCGACCGACTGGGAGAGCAATGCCGACAAGGCCGCGCAGGCGCAGGCCCGGCGCGAGGCGGTGCGCGAGCAGATGAAGCAGCGTGGTGAGGACCGCAGGCGGGATCGGATCGATGTCGACTGAGGTGCGGATTCTGGGGCGCCGCCGCTCCGGAACGCACCCGCCTGCGCTGATCGGTCCCAATGCGGTGCTGCAAACCGTGGCGGTGATGGAGGAACGGCTGGGGGCGGCGGCGACGGGGGCGATCCTGCTCGACGCGCAGATCCACGCTCTGCCTCGCGGGGAGCACATGATCCCCGAGATGCAGGCGCTCAGGCTCCACCGCTGGCTGGCGCTGCACGAGCCGATGGGGTGCTTCGTCATCGCCGAGGAGGCGGGGCGGCGGACGGCGGATTATATCATCGCTAACCGCATCCCCGCGCCGGCGGTGTGGCTGCTGCGCCTTCTGCCTGCGATGCTGGCCGCGCCGCTGCTGATGGCGGCGATCCGCAAGCACGCCTGGACCTTCGTGGGGGCGGGGGTGTTCGCGCCGGCGGGAGCGTGGCGCTTCACCATTGACCGAAGCGCGGCCGAGGACACCATCCCGCTGCCCGACAGCCTGTTCCACTGGTATGCGGCGGTGTTCACGCGGCTGTATCGCGAGCTGGTGGCGCGCGACTGCCGGTGCCGCGCCTGTGACCCGCCCGAGGGCTTCCGCCCGCGCCGCAGCTATGCGATCCGCCGGAGCGGTTAATCGTCGCCCGAAAGCGGGGCGCAGCTGAGGCGGATTTCAGCCAGCGCCATGTCATAGGTGATGGCCGAGCAATGCGCGATCTGGTCGCCGCCGATGCGGGTCAGCAGGTCCGGCCGCCCGCGTCCTTTGCGGCGGCTGACGAGGATGCGGCCCTTCTCGAAGCGCGGATCGTTTTCGCCGATCTCGCCGACGCGGCTGGGCTCGCCATAATCCTCGATCCGCACAGCAAAGCGATCAACCAGCAGCTCGCCAAATTCGATTCCGTGGGCGATCCGCATAATCCGGGTCGGGCGTTCGACCGCGAACTGCATCACCGCAGTCCCCTCGGTCCCGGCCGCAAAGCCGCCTTCCTGATGGGTGGCGATGAAATTGGCGGTGGGGGCGGTGATCAGGTTGTCGGCGCGGTGCGGCGCGAAGACCATCATCAGCCGCCGTTTGCCGATGGTCACTTCGGTGCCGAGCCGGGTGTTGCCATCCTCGGCACGCTTCAAGGCGAAGCGCTGGACGCTTTCCTCCGGCGCGGGCGGGCGCAGGATGAAGGTCACGCGGGTGTAAGGCAGATTGTGGACACCGATGGTCCCGTCAGCCCGCGCCGAGGCCGGGCGGCCAGCCCATGACAGCGCCATCGGCACCGGCCCCGCCCCTGTCCCGAAATCGACCGGCGCGACAGTGCTCGCCCCTTCCACCACCACCGGCCCGAAGCGCCACCCGCGCCGGCTTTGCGGCAGCAGCATCAGCCGCTGCGCCGTCGCGGGATTGAGCACCGGCGGCCCGAAGCTCTCGGCGCTGACCTCCAGCCGCACCGGCTGACCGCCGATGGTGACGGTGATGATGTTCTCCCCTTCGAGCACCAGTTCGGCGGGCGCGGGTTCCTGCGCGGCGAGCGGCGTGGCGGCGAGGGCCAGCAGGAGCGCGAAGAGACGGCGTAAAATCATGGGTTTGTAACGCTGCGCAGCCCCGCGCGTTCCTCAGCGCCTGCCCCGGCTCTTGCGCTCGGCCTCGCGCTTCAGTTCGAGCATCCGGCCAACATCGACCACCTCGGAACGCGCCATCATCCAGCGGATCATGGCGATGGTCCAGACCAGCATCGTGGCCAGAAACAGGCCGAGCGCAACGAAGAATTCGGGCTCGCCCTCGTGGGCATCGGCATAGAGCTCGAAGGCAGCGACCACGGGCGCCAGCAGGGCAAGCCACAGGCCCATCAGCACCCACCCTTTGCGCCCGCGTGGCACGATGTTGAAATTCCACGGGCCGCGCCGATACAGCACGAAAGGCTTGTCCTCGTCACGCATTGCTGTCTCCACTTTCTGATCCGCCCGCAGGCCGTCCGCGTTTCGGTGCCTCGCTGCGGGCGACCTTCACCCCGCGCCGCGCCAACGCCTCGCGCAGCAGCACCTCGATCTCGGCATTCACGCTGCGCAGCTCGGCATCAGCCATCCGCTGAACCGCGTCGTGCAGCGCCGGATCGAGGCGCAGGGGAAAGGCTTTCTTGGCAGACATTCTTCAATCTCTCTCCGTTCACATCGAGCGAAGTCGAGATGCCTGCCCCGCCGTGTCGAAGCGCTGTGTTTCGACTGCGCTCGACACGAACGGGGGCAGGCGCGTCAGTAGAGCGAGCCTGCGTTGACCACCGGCTGCGTTTCGCGCTCGCCGCACAGCACCACCATCAGGTTCGACACCATCGTCGCGCGGCGCTCGTCATCCAGATGGACCACGCCCTTCTCGCTGAGCTGGGTGAGTGCCATCTCGACCATCGTCACTGCGCCTTCGACCAGCTTCTTGCGCGCGGCAATCACCGCTTCGGCCTGCTGGCGGCGCAGCATCGCCCCGGCGATCTCGGGGGCATAGGCGAGGTGGGTGAGGCCGCATTCGTCGACCGTGATACCCGCCACCGACAGCCGCTCGATCAGGGCAAGGCGCAGCTCGGCGCTGACTTCGTCATGGTTGCCGCGCAGCGTGACTTCGAGGTGCTCGATGTCGTCGTAAGGATAGCGCGAGCCGATCGAGCGCACCGCGGCCTCGATCTGGGCGGTGACGAATTCGCGGTAGTCGTCGACATCGAACAGCGCCTGCGCGGTGTCGGTGACGCGCCAGACGACCTGCGCGGCCATCTCGATCGGGTTGCCGCGCGCGTCGTTGACCTTGATGGTCTGCGAGATGACGTTGTTGGCGCGCACCGCGATCTTGGTCTTGCCCAGCCACGGCAACACCCAGCGCAGGCCCTCGTTGCGATCGGTGCCCTTGTAGGCGCCGAACAGCTGGATCGCAGCGGCTTCATTGGGGTTGATCATGTAGAAGCCGGTAAGGATGAACAGGCCGATGATGCCGGTCAGCACCGCGCCAAGCAGGCCCATCCCGCTGGGCGGGCCATCGGCGGCCATCGCCGCGAAAAACATCCACGCTGCCACGCCCACCAGCGCAAGACTGACCATCAGCATGGCATAGCCGCTCTGGGTGGTAGCCGGGACTTCGCGGCTGCGATTGAGGGCAGGCGTATCAGCAGGGGACATGACGAATCTCCTTGGGCGATATAATTATGATATCATATTTATATCAGCGGAGAGGATCGTCAAGCGGTTTCGGCAGGCTCCTGCTGACGGCCAGTCCGTCCGTCCCGCCAGCGGGCGCGGGCGCCGAGCAGCGCGGCGAGGCCCGCGCGCCGGGTGCGTCCGCCGATTGCCACCGCGAAGCTGCCGAGTGTGCGGGTGTCCGGCCACAGCGCGTCGGTCGGGGTGTTGGCCGGGGCGCAGGTGTCGAACAGCAGCGGTGCTTCGCTGGCGGCGAACCGCGCGACGTGCCGCATCAGCAGGCGGCCGGGGGCGCAGTGCCGCCAGGCCTCGTCATGCGTCATCTTGAAGCCGAAGCCGTGGCCGTGGGCGACAAACCAGCTCGACATGGCGACAATCCGGTCGCCCGCGCGCAGGCTGGCGAGCCGCGCCGCGCCGATCCGGTGGCCATGGCGGATCGCCTCGCGGAATAGCCCGGCATTGCCCTGCGAACAGGCCAGCGCGCTGAGCGCCCGGCCCTTCCAGCCCGCGCGTTCAAGCGCGAGGAAGGCGGCGATCCACGCCTCGCAATCCTCGGCCGCATTATGCATCACCACGCTGACCGGCCCGAGTTCCTGCGCCAGCCGCCGCTCCAGCCCGTCGAGCCGCCGGTCGAGCTTGTGCAGGGCGCGCTGGTCGGCGGATTTGCGCGACGGGGCAAGGCGCGCGGGGCGGGCGAAGCGGGCGAGCGTTTCGATCATGCGCCCCTGCTCGGCGCACAGGCTCGCCAGCGCCAGCGTGGCCGGATCGTCGAGCGGCAATTCATCGCACACCAGCGCCAGCGCGAGGCCCGGATGGCAGTCAAGCTGCGTCAGCAGGCTCTGCCAGAACGCCCGTTCCGCACCGGGCAGCACCAGCGGCGTGGCGAGGAACTGGTTGGTCGCGCACCAGCTGTGCAGGGCCGGTAGCGGGAAGCGCCCGACGCTCCCCTCGAATACCAGCGGCAGAGCGCCGAGCCATTCGCCCTGCGCCCGCCGCACCACCGCCAGCCGCAGGCTCGTGGCATCGTTGCAATGGCGCAGGGCCGGCTCCATGAACCAGTCCTGCGCGAAGATATTGCCCGGCGCAGCACGGGCGCCGAGCCTTGCCCAATGCGCGCGCTCGGCTGCGGGCAGGCCTGCGGGGCGCAGAAATTCTACCGCCAGCGCGCCCGCGCTCTGATCGGGGTGCAGCCATAGGGCCGGAGCGAGGGTCGTGGCCGGGGCAAAGGCGGGTTCGGCATAGGGCTTCATAGCAGGCCGATCCGTTGTCCGATCCGGCTTGCCGCCGCGCGCAGCCACGGCGCGCCGCTTGCCGCTGCCGGATCATGAGCGGGCAGGCCCCAGCGCCGCAGCACCGGATTGAGCGCCAGCGCATCGCCCACCGCGCGGCTGGCGCGGCTCTGCCACGTCACCGACAGCGAGACCGAGGGCGTATCGCCCGCCAGCACGCGGTGCGGCGCGGCATAGGGCACGAACAGCGCGTCGCCCGGCATCAGGTGGTGCGGCTGCTCGCTGGCGGCAAAGTCCGGCTCCCACGGCAGCATGTTCTCGCCCGCGAGATGATAGGCCTCGCGCTGGGCCAACCCGATGAATGGCGGTGCGGGCGGGCAGGTGGCGAACACCTTGCTCCCGGCAATCTGGAACAGGATGTTGTATTCGGCATCGAAGTGGAACGGCGTGCGGGTGCCGGGCGCGGAGATGAACACGAAGCCCTTGATGTCGTGCACCGGCCCGGTGGCGGGGCCGATCACCGGGGCGAGCTCGGCCAGCAGGCGGTGGAGCAGCGCGCGATAGTCCGGCAGGCGCTCGATCCCGCGCAGCATGATCCAGGCCGCCTCATCGCCGCCTGCGGCAATCGCGGCGGCCGGATCGCGCCCGTCGTGATGGTGGCGGAAGCCTGCGCCGTCGGCAGCATCGTGCACGCGCCGTTCGACCTGCGCATCCGGCAGCGCCCGCGCGGCGGCGGCCAGCGCGGCATGGCCAAGCAACGGCTCGGCGGAAAGGGTGTGCCGCATCACGCCCGCGCGATGCGGGTAGCTGTCCGCGAACAACGGCAGCGATGCGGGATCTATGCGCGACATTCCAGTGGCCCTGAAGCGGTAAATGACTGACTGATATCAGCAATTTATCGCTCAACTGGTGAAGGCCCCGTTAAAGCTGTCGCGCCCCGGCAGACGCAAAAAGGCCCCCGGTGTCGCCACCGGAGGCCCCTTTTGTGTCAGACCCGCAGGCCCCAGTGATACGCTTAGTGGTATTGGGCGTAGCTGAGATCGAAGCGATCCGCGTTCATCACCTTGTTCCACGCCGAGATGAAGTCGCACACGAACTTGCCCTCGTTCCCGCCTTCCGCATAAACCTCGGCCTGGGCGCGCAGCATCGAGTTCGATCCGAACACGAGGTCGGCGCGGGTGGCGCGATACTTTTCCGCGCCCGTCTTGCGGCAGGTGCCGACATATTCCTCGTCGCCCGAGCCTTCGACCGGGGTCCACTTGGTGTTCATGTCGAGCAGGTTGCGGAAGAAGTCCGGGGTGAGCGCGCCGACGCTGTCAGTGAACACCCCGTGCGCGGTGTTGCCGCTGTTCGCGCCGAGTACGCGCATCCCGCCGACCAGCACAGTCATTTCCGGGATGGACAGGCCCAGCAGGTGCGCCTTGTCGATCAGCATTTCCTCGGTGCGGACGACCGACTTGGTCTTGAGGTAGTTGCGGAAGCCATCGGCAAAGGGTTCGAGCGGCTCGAAGCTGGCGGCATCGGTGTGTTCTTCGGTCGCATCGCCGCGCCCGCCGGTGAAGGGCACGGTGACATCGAAGCCCGCATCCTTCGCCGCCTTCTCGACCGCCGCGCTGCCTGCCAGCACGATCGCATCGGCCATGCTGAGCTTGCCGCGATGGCGCTCGATGGTGGCGAGCACCTTGGCCAGTTCGTCCGGATCATTGGCCGCCCAGCCGCTCTGCGGAGCCAGCCGCACCCGCGCGCCGTTGGCACCACCACGGTGGTCCGAATTGCGATAGGTCGAGGCCGAGGCCCAGGCCGCCTTGACCAGTTCCGAAACGCTCAGCCCCGAACCAAGAATCGCGGCCTTGAAGGCGGCGATATCGGCATCAGACGGCATGGTGCCGGCGGGCACCGGATCCTGCCAGATCAGGTCTTCGGCGGGGACTTCCGGCCCCATGTAACGGACCTTCGGCCCCATGTCGCGGTGGCACAGCTTGAACCACGCGCGGGCAAAGGCATCGTCCAGCGCCTTGGGATCGGCGAGGAAGCGTTCGGAAATCTTGCGATATTCCGGATCGTTCTTAAGCGCCATGTCGGCGGTGGTCATCATTGTCGGCACCTTCTTCGACGGGTCACGCGCGTCGGGGGCCATGTCTTCTTCGGTCTGGCCGATCGGCTGCCACTGGTGGGCACCGGCGGGCGACTTCACCAGTTCATAGTCGTACTTGAACAGCAGCCGGAAATAGTCGTGGCTCCAGCTGGTCGGGTTGTTCGACCACGCGCCCTCAATCCCCGAAGTGGTGATGTGACCGGCCGAAATTTCGTCCTGATCGACCAGCCAGCCGAAGCCCTGCAGGTGCAGATCCCCGCTTTCGGGCGCGCTGCCGAAGGTGTCGGACGGGGCCGCGCCATGCGCCTTGCCGAAGGCGTGGCCACCGGCGGTGAGGGCCACGGTTTCCTCGTCGTTCATCGCCATGCGGGCGAAGGTTTCGCGCATATCGCGGGCCATGCCCTCGTGATCATGCGGGTTGCCCTGCGGCCCTTCGGGGTTGACGTAGATCAGGCCCATCTGGATCGCGGCGAGCGGGCCGTCGATGGCCTTGTTCTTGGCGGGAATGATGCGCGTTTCCACGCCTTCGTTGACCCACTGGCTTTCGGTGCCCCAGTAGACACTTTCCGGCTCGTACACGTCGGCGCGTCCCCCGCCGAAGCCGAACACCGGCCCGCCCATCGATTCAATCGCGACATTCCCGGCAAGGATGAACAGATCGGCCCAGCTGATGTTCTTGCCGTATTTCTGCTTGATCGGCCACAGCAGGCGGCGGGCCTTGTCGAGGTTGCCGTTATCCGGCCAGGAATTGAGCGGAGCAAAGCGCTGCTGCCCGCTATTCGCCCCGCCACGCCCGTCGCCGGTGCGATAGGTGCCCGCGGCGTGCCACGCCATGCGGATGAAGAACGGGCCGTAGTGGCCATAGTCCGCCGGCCACCACGGTTGGCTGTCGGTCATCAGCGCGGTGAGATCGGCCTTCAAGGCGGCGTAATCGAGGGTGTTGAAGGCCTCGGCATAGTCGAACTCCTCGCCATAGGGGTTCGCGCTGCGGCCCCCTTCGGTCAGGATGTCGAGTTGCAGCGCCTCGGGCCACCAGTCGCGGTTGGTGCGGCCCAGCAGATTGCGCATCTCGGCGGACCCGTGGAACGGGCAGCCGCCGCTCATTTCTCCGGTCTTGGCATCCATGGCTTTTCTCTCCTCTCGTCTGTGGTCTTGTCAGACTCGCCCCTTGGGCAAGCCTATGAGAGGAAGGTTACGCTTTCAGGATGGGTCGTCCAATCGATTAATGCGCGAGGATTGATTGAGTGGGGCGATTAGTGGGCGGGGGAGGACGGAAACGAGAACGGGCTCCCCGTGGGGAGCCCGCAAGGCCGACTGGCCGCCCGCAGCGACGGGGCCTTCAGGCCCCATGAGCGAGGAAGCGCGCCCGCGGAGGCGGGCGCGCCCTAACAAATCACGCCGCTTCCGCAACCACCTCGACCGGCTCGTTGCGGATCAGGAAGTCGAACGCGCCAAGGCCCGCCTTCGCGCCTTCGCCCATTGCGACGACGATCTGCTTGTGCGGCACGGTGGTGCAATCGCCCGCGGCGTAGATGCCGGGGATGTTGGTCGCACCGTGAGCGTCGGTGACGATTTCGCCGAACTTCGACAGCTCAAGGCCGGTTTCGCGCAGCCACTCGGTGTTCGGCACAAGGCCGATCTGCACGAACACGCCTTCGAGCGCGATGCGGCGTTCCTCGCCATTGGCGCGGTTCTTCACCACGAGGCCGTTGACGCGGGTGCCATCGCCCAGCACCTCGGTGGTCTGGCCGTTGAGGATAATCTCGACATTCGGCATCGAGCGCAGCTTGCGCTGGAGCACCTCGTCGGCGCGCAGCTTTGTGTCGAATTCGATCAGGGTGACGTGGCCGACGATCCCGGCGAGGTCGATCGCCGCTTCGACGCCCGAATTGCCGCCGCCGATCACCGCGATGCGCTTGCCCTTGAACAGCGGGCCGTCGCAGTGCGGGCAATAGGCAACACCCTTGTTGCGATACTCGGCCTCGCCCGGCACGCCGAGATTGCGCCAGCGCGCGCCGGTGGAGAGGATCAGCGAGCGCGACTTGAGCGTCGCGCCGTTGGCCATGACGACTTCATGCAGGCCGCCGACGTCCTTGGCGGGCTTGAGTTCGACCGCGCGGGCCAGATCCATCAGGTCGATGTCATATTCGCCCACGTGCTTCTTGAGGCTGTCGGTCAGCTTGGGGCCTTCGGTGTAGGGCGTGCCGGGGAGGTTCTCGATCCCGAGCGTGTCCATCAGCTGCCCGCCGAAGCGTTCAGCCGCGATGCCGGTGCGGAAACCCTTGCGCGCGGTATAGACCGCCGCAGCCGCGCCCGCCGGGCCGCCGCCGATAACAAGCACCTCGAACGGAGCCTTGGCGGCCAGCTTTTCGGCCTGCTTGGCATCGGCATTCTTGTCGAGCTTGGCGAGGATTTCGGCCAGTTCCATCTTGCCGTTGTAGAACGGCTCGCCATTCAGGAAGGTCGCCGGCACGGCCATGATGTCGCGCGCTTCGACTTCGCTCTGGAAGGTGCCGCCTTCGATCAGGGTGGCCTGAATGCGCGGGTTTTCGAGCGCCATCAGCGTCAAAGCCTGCACCACGTCCGGGCAGTTGTGGCAGGTAAGCGAGAAGAACATCTCGAAGTGATAGTCGCCTTCCAGCGCCCGGATCTGTTCAATCAGGTCGGCGTCAACCTTGGGCGGGTGGCCGCCGGCCCACAGCAGCGCGAGCACCAGCGAGGTAAACTCGTGGCCCATCGGCAGGCCGGCAAAGCGCACCCACTTTTCCGCGTCGGACGCGCGGCGAATGACGAAACTCGGCTTGCGGGCGTCGGTGCCGTCGAAACGCGCGGTGACGAGATCATGCAGCGAGGCGATCTGCTCGATCAGCGCACGCGTTTGGCGCGACTTCTCGCTGTCGTCCAGCGAGGCGACCAGTTCGACGCCTTCGCGAAGATTGCCGAGATAGGTCTTGAGCTGGGCCTGCATGGCAGCATCGAGCATGATTGTACTCCGGGCGCGCATTATCGGCGCGCGAAAACTGGGGTGATCCCCGCAATGGCGGGTGTTCTGGCAACACGGGACCGGATGCCTGCCGCCCGCCCGTCAAAGGGGGGGGAGGGGCAAGGCGGGGACATCCGGTCCCGGCTACGACCCGAGGGCTGTTTCGCTCTCGGGATTTTGCGGCAGGGCGCGCCTGGGGGGAGGGGGGAGGTGGCGCGCCCTTGCCGGTCTTGTCAGCCTTGCGGCTTAGATCTTGCCGACCAGGTCGAGCGAGGGGGCGAGGGTTTCCGCGCCTTCTTCCCACGCTGCCGGGCAGACCTGACCGGGGTTGGCACGCACGTACTGCGCGGCCTTGATCTTGCGGGTCAGTTCGTTGGCATTGCGGCCCACGCCTTCGCAGGTGATTTCCATGATCTGGATCACGCCGTCCGGATCGACCACGAAGGTCGCACGGTCAGCAAGGCCGACGCCTTCACGCAGCACGCCGAAGTTGTTCGACAGCACGTGGTTCTGGTCGCCCAGGAACGGGAAGGTCAGCTTGCCGATCTTGTCCGAGGTGTCGCTCCAGGCCTTGTGGCTGAAGTGCGTGTCGGTCGAGACGGCGTAGACTTCGACGCCCATCGCCTGCAGCGTGGCGTACTTTTCGCCCATGTCTTCCAGCTCGGTCGGGCACACGAAGGTGAAGTCGGCCGGGTAGAAGAAGAACACCGACCACTTGCCGGCGAGATCGGCGTCGGTGACGGTGAAGAAGTCCTTGCCCTTCTGGAAGGCGGTGGCGGTGAACGGCTGGATGGTCGAACCGATGATACCCATGGGAGTTTGTCCTTGTGTTGGGTGGTTGGGAGGGTGGTTGAAACTGATGGCGCCCAAATAGGGATTATTGCGCTGCACAAAAGTTGATTGTTGCGATTGCGGCAATCGCTTTTTTCAATGAGAGCGCGCGGAACCAATCGGATTTGGCGTTTATGCCTCTTCCGTCTCCCCGGACCTGATCCGGGGCCCCTCTGACTTGCCTATGCAGGCAGTCTGGGAAAGAAGCGGGATCCCGGGGCAAGCCCGGGAAGACGTGATTGTTTCAACGGCGCTACCGCTTACCCCACCTGTCCGCCTTCTTGCCGCGCTACCGCTTACGCTATTTGAGCGCGGTGCAGCATTTTGTGATCGGCCAGCACCAGCGCCATCATTGCCTCCACCACCGGTGTGCCGCGGATGCCGACGCAGGGGTCGTGGCGGCCCTTGGTCACGACTTCGACGGCCTCGCCCGCGCTGTTGATCGATTCCACCGGGGTGAGGATCGACGAGGTCGGCTTGAACGCCACCCGGCACACCACCGGCTGGCCGGTCGAGATGCCGCCCGCGGTGCCGCCCGCGTGGTTGGCGAGGTAGAGCGGCTTGCCGTCCGCGCCGGGCCGCATCCGGTCGGCGTTTTCCTCGCCCGTCAGCCGCGCGGCTTCGAAGCCGTCGCCGATTTCGACGCCCTTGACCGCATTGATGCTCATCATCGCAGCGGCCAGATCGCTGTCGAGCTTGGCATAGATCGGCGCGCCCCAGCCGGCCGGAACGCCCGTCGCCACGCACTCGACAATCGCCCCGAGCGATGATCCCGCCTTGCGCGCCGTATCGACCTTCTCCTCCCAGCGCTTGGCCGCGGCCGCATCGGGGCAGAAGAACGGGTTGTTGGCGATCTCGGTATAGTCGATGTTCGCCGGATCAATCCGGTCGCCGCCCAACTCGCAGACATAGGCGGTGATGGTCACTTCGGGGATCACCAGCCGCGCCACCGCGCCCGCCGCCACCCGCGCCGCTGTCTCGCGCGCCGATGAACGCCCGCCGCCGCGATAGTCGCGGATGCCGTATTTCGCGTCATAGGCGTAATCGGCATGGCCCGGCCGGTAACGCTGGGCGATTTCCGAGTAGTCCTTGCTCCGCTGATCGGTGTTCTCGATCATCAGGCTGATCGGCGTGCCGGTGGTCTTGCCCTCGAACACGCCCGAAAGAATCCGCACCAGATCATCCTCGCGCCGCTGGGTGGTGAAGCGGCTCGTCCCCGGCTTGCGGGCATCCATGAAGGGCTGGATGAAGTCCTCCGAAATCGCCAGCCCCGGCGGGCACCCGTCGACAACCGCGCCCAGCGCAGGCCCATGGCTCTCGCCCCAAGTGGTAAAGCGCAGCACGCGCCCGAAGGTGTTCCAGCTCATGGGAGTGCCATCTGGCGCAAGTGTGGGCATCTGTCCATAAAGGCTGGACGCTTGGCGGGCCTTGCGGCAGGAACAAAACATGATTGCAAAGCTATCCGGCAGGCTCGACAGCACGGGTGAGGATTGGGCCATCGTCGATGTCGGCGGGGTGGGCTATCTGGTGTGGTGCTCCAGCCGCACCCTGTCCGCACTTGGCTCGGTCGGGGAGTTCTGCACCGTCCACACGCAAATGCAGGTAAGCGAGACCGACATGCGCCTGCTGGGCTTTGCCGACAGTGCCGAGCGTGACTGGTTCCGGCTGCTGACCGGGGTGCAGAGCGTGGGGTCGAAGGTCGCCCTTGCGATCCTCTCCGCGCTGTCGACCGGCGAATTGCGCGACGCCTGTGGCAAGGGCGATGCGGCGATGGTCACGCGCGCCAACGGGGTCGGGCCGAAACTGGCAGCGCGGATCGTCAACGAACTGAAGGACAAGGCGGGCGGCATGCCCGGCGGGAGCGGCGGCTTTGCGGTTGGCGCTGCGGCAGTGCCCGCAGGCGGCGTCGGCGCGGACGCGGCGAGTGCGCTGGAGAACCTCGGCTTCAAGCCTGCGGTCGCCGCACAGGCCGTGGCCCGCGCGCTGGAGGAACTTGGCGAAGGCGCGAGCGAGGGTGACCTGATCCGCGTGGCGCTGAAGAAGGCGGCGGGGTGATGGTTATCGCCCACCCCCGTCATGCTGAACTTGTTTCAGCATCTATCCGTCCGCTGGCGCAGTTCGATGGGCGGAAATCCCAGCCCCACCGCCAGATCATGCCAATCGAAGTTCTCGCTCTCGATCAGATTGATCTTCCACTGCCGGTGCCAGCGCTTGAGCTGTTTCTCCCGCAGGATCCCGCTCTCCATGTCGCCGAACAGCTCGTAGCGGACGAGGCGATGGACCTTGTAACGTCTGGTGAACCCTTCGACGGTGCCATTGCGATGTTGCCACAGCCTGCCAATCAGGTCGCTGGTGACTCCGATGTAGAGCGTGCCCCGGGGCCGGCTCGCGAGGATGTAGACGCAGGGCTGACGCTTTTGCCGCATGGCCCTGAAATTGCGGCACAATGGATGCTGAAGCAAGTTCAGCATGACGAGTTTGTATGACTGACGCCCTCCACTCCCCCACCCGCCAGCCGGGTGACCCGGACGCAGCTCTGCGCCCGCGCCGCTTGGCTGAGTTCGTCGGGCAGGAAGCCGCCAAGGGCAACCTTGCCGTCTTCATCGCCGCCGCGCGCGCTCGCGGGGAAGCGATGGATCATACGCTGTTCTTCGGCCCCCCGGGCCTCGGCAAGACCACGCTAGCGCAGATCATCGCGGGCGAGCTGGGCGTGGGCTTCCGCGCCACATCCGGCCCCGTAATCGCCAAGGCGGGGGACTTGGCCGCGCTGCTCACCAATCTTGAACCGCATGACGTGCTGTTCATTGACGAAATCCACCGCCTCTCGCCCGTGGTCGAGGAGGTACTCTATCCGGCGATGGAGGACCGCGCGCTCGATCTGATCATCGGGGAGGGGCCCTCGGCGCGCTCGGTGCGGATCGACCTGCCGCCCTTCACGCTGATCGGCGCAACCACCCGCCAAGGCCTGCTGACCACGCCGCTGCGTGACCGTTTCGGCATTCCGGTGCGGCTCAATTTCTACACGCACCAGGAACTGGAACGCGTCGTCACCCGCGCGGCGGGCCTCATGGGTCTCGCGATTCAGCCCGATGGCGCCCACGAAATCGCCCGCCGTTCGCGCGGAACGCCGCGTGTCGCGGGGCGCCTGCTCCGCCGCGTGCGCGACTTTGCCGATGTGGCGGGCGCGGCTTCCGTCACCCGTCAGGTCGCCGACGAGGCGCTCACCCGGCTGGAGATCGACCGGCTCGGCCTTGATCTGATGGACCGCCGCTACCTCACCATGATCGCCACGACCTACAAGGGCGGCCCTGTCGGGATCGAGACGCTGGCGGCGGGCCTCGCCGAGCCGCGCGATACTATCGAGGAAGTGGTCGAACCCTACCTCATCCAGCTCGGGCTGGTGGCGCGCACGGCGCGGGGCCGCGTGCTCAATGATGCCGGGTGGGAACACCTTGAAATGACTCCCCCCGCCGAGCCTGCGCGTGATTCTCTCCCGCGCCAGAACGGGCTGTTCGACGAAGATGGTTAACCCTTCGGCTAACTGACGCGCCGTTTTCGGTGCCAGATCGGGACAGCGCCTTTCAAATCCCGTGATTCCTCCGCGAATCCCGCGCCGCGCTACGGCTGGCGAGGGTTAACCCGATTGCCCCTGCGCCCTTAATCACATCAAAAGAACGCTGGTTCAGGTGACGCAAGCGGACAGGCCGCATCCGTCGCCGCAGACAACAGGGTTATCGAAATGTCGCTCAAGATGGCCATCGCGAAGCTTTCCGCCGCTGCTGCGGGTGTGGCGTTGTTGCAGGGCGGCGCGGTGCGCGTGGCTGAGCCGATGAACACCGACGCTCCGGATTTCAGCACCAATATCGACGGCAAGCTGATCGCGGTCGATCCGGAAACCGGCCTGCGCTACGTCAAGGGGGCCGAGCGCATCATCCCCGAAGAGCGCCGCCGCCGCATTGTCGAGCGCACCATCGAGTGTCAGCCGATCGGCCCGGGCGGCGCGGCCAGCGTGCCGGCCGGTGCAGTGCAGGCCTATGTCAACACCGCGGAGTGCCCGCCGCTCGCGCAGTTCGCCTACATGCCCGCACCGCTTCCGCCGCTTCCGCCGGTTTCCGGTGGCGGCGGCATGGGCGGCGGCTGGGGTGGCGGCTTTGGCGGCGGCGGCTTCGGCGGCGGCCTGGGCTTTGGCGGCGGCTTCTTTGGCGGGTTCTTTGGCGGGGGCGGTTCGTCCTCGGGCGACGTTGCGGTCTCGACCACGACCACCACATCGGGCGGCGGCACCACCACCGGCAACATCGGTTCTTCGACTTCGTCGGGCGGCAGCAACGGTGTGGTTGTCGATATCGACATCGACAATTCGACGTCGACCACCTCCTCGTCCGGCCAGATCAGCTCGTCCACCGGTCAGGTTTCGACCTCTACCTCAACCGGTCAGGTGTCGAGCAGCACCGGCGCGGTGTCGAGCACCAGCACCTCGGGCAATGTCTCCTCGTCGACCGGCGCGGTTTCGTCTTCGGGCAATGTCTCGTCCTCGACCGGGGCGGTATCGTCCTCGGGTAACGTTTCGTCGTCGACCGGGGCTGTCTCCAGCTCCAGCGGTGGCGTGTCGAGCTCGTCGGGCAATGTGTCGAGCAGCACGGGCGGCGTTTCGAGCAGCACCGGCGCGGTGTCGAGTTCTTCGGGCAACGTCTCCAGCTCTTCCGGCAACGTCTCCAGCTCCTCCGGCAACGTTTCGAGCTCGTCGGGCAATGTCAGCTCCTCGACCGGTGCGGTCTCGTCCTCCAGTTCCTCGTCCTCGTCTTCGTCGTCGAGTTCGTCGTCGTCTTCTTCGTCCTCGTCTTCGGGTGGCAGCAGCGGCAGGCCGGGCGCTTCCTCGGGCGGCAGCAGCGGGTCGAGCAGCGGTTCGTCGTCCTCGTCGAGCAGCAGCAGCTCGTCGTCTTCCTCGGGCGGCAGCACCACCTCGGGCGACATGACCAGCAGCACCAGCAGCTCGTCGTCCTCGTCGTCGAGCTCGTCGTCTTCCTCGACCGGCACTTCGACCGGGTCGAGCGGATCGTCGGGCAGCAGCTCTTCGTCCTCGTCGGGTTCGAGCAGCGGCAGTTCCTCGTCGTCTTCGTCGTCGTCGTCGAGCTCCAGCGGCGGGCACGATGTTCCGGCCCCGCCGATGATGGCGCTGTTCGGTCTTGCTGCCGCTGCGGTTCTCACGCGGCGCAAGCTGCGGCCCGGCAAGCAGGCCTGATAGCGCGCACTGCGCCAGCGATTCCTGCAACAAAAAGGGCGACTCCCGCGGGGGAGTCGCCCTTTTTTGTGCTGTCAGATGAAATCGGGAGCGGGCGAGTTCAGCGCTTTTCGACCGGCTGCCCGGCGGCTTCCCATGCGAGCATCCCGCCGGAGAGGTGCTGGACCGGCTGGCCGGTGACTTCCGCCAGCATCGCCCCTGCCATCGCCGAGCGGCGGCCCGAGCGGCAGTAGAGCACCACCTCGCGCCCGTCGTCTGCGCCCAGCTTGGCCGGGTCGAACTTGTCGAGCTGGATATGCTCGGCACCGGGGATCGTGCCTTCGGCCACCTCGGCATCGGTGCGGACGTCGATCACGCGGACTTTGCCCGCCTTGATCCGCTCTGCCAGCTGTTCGGGAGTAAGGTCGACCAGCGGCGCGGCAGGCGCGTTTGCCGCCCCGCCGCCCGCAGCCGCATCACCCGTTGCCGCCGTCCCAGTCCCGGCCATCGCCAGCTCGAAGCCGAGCGGGGCCGAGGCCCCGTCGCCCTTGTCGCTCTGCCCGTGCGCGTCCCCGCAGGCTGCCAGCAGCAGCGCGGGGGACGCAAGCAGAGCGATACGGGCGGTCGTCATGCCTTTCCTTATGCCGCAAGCTTGCGCAGAACGTAATGGAGAATGCCGCCGTGGCGGTAATATTCCATCTCGTTGGCGGTATCGATGCGGCACAGCGCGGTGAAGGTGAACTGCGTCCCGTCCTCGCGGGTCACTTCGACCGTGACGTCCTGACCGGGCACCAGATCGGCGAGGCCGCGGATCGAGAAGGTGTCGGTCGCCGACAGGCCGAGGGTCTGGCGGGTGTCACCTTCCTTGAACTGCAGCGGCAGCACGCCCATCCCGACGAGGTTCGAGCGGTGGATACGCTCGAAGCTCTCGACGATCACCATGCGGACGCCGAGCAGGATCGTGCCCTTGGCCGCCCAGTCGCGCGACGAGCCGGTGCCGTATTCCTTGCCGCCGATCACGACCAGCGGCGTGCCCGCTTCCTTGTGCTTCATCGCCGCGTCGTAGATCGCCATTGTCTCGCCCGCATAGGTCGAGAAGCCGCCTTCGACGCCCGGCACCATTTCGTTCTTGATGCGGATGTTGGCGAAGGTGCCGCGCATCATCACTTCGTGGTGGCCGCGGCGCGAGCCGTAGGAGTTGAAGTCCTTCTTGGTGACCTGATTGGCCATCAGGAACTTGCCCGCCGGGCTGTCTTCCTTGATCGAACCGGCCGGCGAGATGTGATCGGTGGTGACCGAATCGCCGAGGATCGCCAGCGGCTTGGCATCGACGATGTCGGTCAGCGGTGCCGGGGTCATGGTCATGCCCTCGAAATAGGGCGGGTTGGCGACGTAGGTGGAACCGGCGCGCCACTGGTAGGTGTCCGAGGGCTCGACGGTGATCGCCTGCCAGTGCTCGTCACCGTCATAGACGTTGGCGTAGCGGGTTTCGAACATCGAACGGTCGATATTGGCGGCGCGGTGCGCGGCGATTTCGGCGTTCGAGGGCCACAGATCGGCCAGCATCACGTCATTGCCGTTCTGGTCCTGCCCGATCGGAGTGGTGGTGATGTCTTCGGTGACGGTGCCCTTCAGCGCATAGGCCACCACCAGCGGCGGCGAGGCGAGGAAGTTGGCGCGCACGTCGGGCGACACGCGGCCTTCGAAGTTGCGGTTGCCCGACAGGACCGAGGCAGCGACGATGTCGTTGCCGTTGATCGCGGCGCTGATCGGCGCGGCCAGCGGGCCGGAGTTGCCGATGCAGGTGGTGCAGCCATAGCCGACGAGGTCGAAGCCGACCGCATCGAGGTGCTGCTGCAGGCCCGACTTCACCAGATAGTCGGTGACGACCTGCGAGCCCGGCGCCAGCGAGGTCTTGACCCACGGCTTGGGCTTCAACCCGCGCTCGTTCGCCTTCTTGGCGACGAGACCGGCGGCGATCAGCACGTCGGGGTTGGAGGTGTTGGTGCACGAGGTGATGGCGGCGATCACCACGTCACCGTCGCCGATGTCGTGATCCTTGCCTTCCACCGCGACGCGCGCCGGGGCGGCCTTGCCATAGGCCTTCGACAGATCGCCGTTGAACAGCTCGTCCACCTTGTCGAGCGTCACCTTGTCCTGCGGGCGCTTGGGGCCGGCGAGGCTGGGGACGACGGCGGCCATGTCGAGGCTGAGGGTCTTGGTGAACACCGGCACGTTGGCCGGATCGAACCACATGCCCTGCGCCTTGGCATAGGCTTCGACCAGCGCGATGGTTTCCTCGCTGCGGCCGGTGAGGCGCAGGTATTCGATGGTCTTGTCGTCGATCCCGAAGAAGCCGCAGGTCGCGCCGTATTCGGGGGCCATGTTGGCGATGGTGGCGCGGTCTGCCAGCGTCAGGTTGGCAACGCCCGGGCCGTAGAACTCGACGAAGCGGCCCACCACGCCGACTTCGCGCAGCATCTGCACGCAGGTCAGCACCAGATCGGTCGCGGTCACGCCTTCGGCCATGCGGCCTTCGAGGTAGAAGCCGACCACTTCGGGGATCAGCATCGAGACCGGCTGGCCGAGCATCGCGGCTTCCGCCTCGATCCCGCCCACGCCCCAGCCCAGCACGCCGAGGCCGTTGATCATTGTGGTGTGGCTGTCGGTGCCGACGCAGGTGTCAGGGTAGGCGACCGTCACGCCGTCCGGGCCTTCCGAAGACCACACCGCGCGGGCGATGTGTTCAAGGTTCACCTGGTGGCAGATGCCGGTGCCCGGGGGCACGGCGGAGAAGTTCTGGAAGCTCTTGGAGCCCCACTTGAGGAAGTCGTAACGCTCGGCATTGCGCTCGTATTCGAGCGCCATGTTGGCTTCCATCGCCTTGGGGTGGCCGAATTCGTCGACCATCACCGAGTGGTCGATCACGAGGTTGACCGGCACCAGCGGGTTGATCTTGGCGGTGTCGCCGCCGAGCTTCTTGATCGCATCGCGCATCGCGGCCAGGTCGACCACGCAGGGCACGCCGGTGAAGTCCTGCAACAGCACGCGCGCCGGGCGGTACTGGATTTCCTCGCCGGTGGAGGGGTTGTTCTGCCAGTCGACGATTGCCTGAATGTGCTCGCGCCCGACAGTGAAGCCGTCATCCTCGAAGCGCAGCAGGTTTTCCAGCAGCACCTTCATCGAGATCGGCAGGCGCGAAATGTCGCCCAGCTGCTCGGCGGCCTTCGCCAGCGAATAATAGGCGTAGTCCTTGCCCCCGACGCTGAGAGTCTGACGGGTGCCGAGCGAATCCTTGCCGATGTCGGTCATGGGAGGGTTCCATCCTTTCTGGTTTCCCGCACCCCGATCCTGAAAGGCGCGGATTTTCGCCCGCGCACCTGCGCTGACTCGCGCGCGAGGTCAAGGGGGCCAAGGGACATTCGCCCTCGGCCAAAGGTCTTAGGCGTGCCCGGTTTTGCCTTCCGGCGCGGCGCGGGTGGCGAGCCAGCATCCGGCGACAATCAGCGCGGTTCCGGCCAGCGTCGGCAGGGTCACGGCCTCGCGGAAGAACAGCCAGCCGAACAGGCTCGCCCAGACGAAGCCCGAATATTCCGCCGGCACCAGCATATTGGCGGGCGCGCGGGCATAGGCCCAGGCGATGGAGAGCGACCCCGCCACCGTCAGCGCGCCTGCCGCCAGCAACGGCACCAGCGCCTCGCCCGCGGGTGGCTCCCACAGGAACGGCGCGAGGGTGAGCAGCACCAGCCCGCCGATGCCGCTATGGAAGGTCGCGATTTCCAGCGGGCCGGCCACCTGCGCCTGCTTGCGGATGACGATGAAGTTGTAGGCATAGAGCAACGCTGAGACGAACAGCGAGGCGACGCCCAGCGCCGCGCGCTCGTCGAACTGGCCCAGCCCGATACGCCCGCCGACGATCACCAGCGTGCCGGCAAACCCCAGCACGCTCGCCGAAATCGCCGCGCGGCTGATCTGCTCGCCCAGCAGCACCCGCGCGAGATAGAGCGCGATCAGCGGGGCGATGAAGCTCAGGGCAATCGCCTCGGCCAGGGGCAGCAGGGTGATCGCGTAGAAGAAGGTCAGCGCCATGAAGGCCGAGACGATCCCGCGCTCGATATGCAGCTTCCACACCGCCCGCGTCGGCATCGCCGGGCCGCGCGCCAGCCACACCGGCGCAATCAGCGCCGCCCCGATGAAGGCGCGCAGCACCGTGGCGGTATAGGCCCCGATCAGCAGCGCGGCTTCCTTCATGAAGGCGTCCATCAGCGACAGGAAGCCGACACCGGCCAGTGCGGCGGCAAAGGGCAGGAGCGGATGGGAGCGCATCGGCGTTGATCTAGGCTTTATTCACCTGCGCGCAAGCGAAGGCGGTTGATAGACAGGCTCCGGCGCGGGTATGGTGCCCGCCGACGGAATGCGGCCACGCAGGGTGGCCGGGCGGGGTTGAAAGCGATTTTTATGACGAGGTTTACGGGCAAATTCGCATGCGGGATCGCCGCGGCCGCGCTGCTGGCGGGTTCGGCGATTGCCCAGACGCAGGGCACGCGCGAGAGCATGATCCCCGGCGGCCAGCAGCAGGGCGGCCCCCAGCCCGCGCAACTGCCTGCGCCTGCGCCCACCCCTGCACCTGCTCCGGCCAGCAGCGATGCCTTCAAGGCCGCCTTCCCGCAGACCGTCTCGGAACCGGTGGTGCAGGACGGCATGGAAAAGCCCGATCCGCTGGTGCAGCCCTGGACCATCGCCAACGCCATGAAGCTGGTCGCGGTGATCGAGGGGGTCGGCGCCGAAGGGCTTGACCCTGCGGACTATGATCTCGCCCCGCTCAAGGTGGCGCTCGCTGCCGGGGCTTCGGAAGAACTCGACGCGCTCGCCTCGCAGAGCTTTGCCTGGCTGGTCGAGGATCTGCGCGACGGGCGCACCCCGATGGACGCGCGCGAGCAGTGGTTTGTGGTCGATCCCGACCGCGAGACCTTCCGCACCGGCAACCTCCTGACCGAGGCGCTCAAGACCGGCGACATCGCCGGCACCCTCGCGCAGCTCGCTCCGACCCACCCCGATTACGCCCGGCTGAAGGCCGAACTGGCCAGGACCCCGGCGGGCGCGAGTGCCAAGCGCAAGCTGATCCGCGCCAACATGGACCGCTGGCGCTGGCTGGCGCGCGATCTGGGGCCGCAATACCTCATCACCAACGTCCCCGAATTCCAGCTGCGCCTGACGGTCAAGAACCAGATCATCCGCACCTATCGCACCATCGTCGGCAAGCCCGGGCGCACCGCCACGCCGCAGCTCGCCGAGATGGTCGAAGGCGTGGTGTTCAACCCGACCTGGACGGTGCCGCAGTCGATCGTCAAAGGCGAGGGGCTGGGCGCCCGCGCGCTCGGCAATCCTGCCTGGGCCAAGCGCAACGGCTATGTCGCGACCCGCGGCGCGAACGGCTATATCACCGTGGTGCAGCAGCCGGGGCCGGGCAATTCCTTGGGCCAGATGAAGCTCGAAATGCCCAACGAGCACGCGATCTTCTTCCACGACACGCCCTCGCGCCACCTCTTCGCCAGCGACAACCGCGCCCTGAGCCACGGCTGCGTGCGCACCGAGCGGGCGCTGGAGCTGGCGATCACCATGGCGATCCTCGGCAAGGGGGCGACCAAGGAAGAGGCGGTGGCGATCTCGACCTCGGGCAAATACACCAAGGTGATGCTGGAGCGGCAGTTCCCGGCCTATATCACCTATTTCACCATGGCGTCGGACATCAACGGCGAGATGTCGACCTTCGCGGACATCTACAACCGCGACGCGCCGGTGCTCGCCAGCCTCGACAAGCCGCGGGTGCGAAACCGCAGCAACGCGATCGATGATGAAGTGATCGTGATCGAGGATGATCTGCAGGACAGCTGACGGCCATTGCCCCGCGCCGGTTTCGCGCGCGGGGCAATGGCGTGGATCGCTTGCGACGATAGGAAAGAGCCGACCCGGGTGTAGCGCGCAGCGGCGGTGTAGGAAACCGGGCAGCCCGGCCTCAATAGGCGCTGATCATCGAATGCGGCGACAGGTCGAGCGGCGCGCGCTCGATCATCGCCAGTTCGGGGAGCGGCTGGATCGAGCCGTCTTCCTCCAGCCCGAGGCTGTCCGCAAACAGCAAGCGACCGCCCGACAGGTGCATCAGCGCGATGCGGAACTGTTCCTCGCCCATCGCGAAGCAGCCGTTGGAGCGCCCGAGGCGGCCCCAGCGGTCGATATGCGACGGCTCGGCATAGTCGGCGCGGTGCATCACGATGTAACGGCGCAGCGCGGCATTATTGCTCTCGTCCAGCCCGCCCAGCCGCACCGAGGTGCCATAGCGGCCCTTGTACCATTCCCACGTCACGTAAGCCCCGCGGCTGGTGGCGTTGGAGCCTTCGGTGTTGCTGAAAGCCTTGAGCCAGCCGTCATGCTGCGGGTCTGAGCCCATGCCGTGGCTGACGTGATAGGAATTGACCTCGCCGCGTTCGAGATTGACGAAATGGAAGCGCGGCTTGGCCGAATGCAGGCCGAAATCGGCGATCCCGACAATGTCGTGCTTCCAGATCGCATTCCCGGCGCGGGCCAGTTCGCGCTTGGCGATTTCGAACAGGATACGGTCGCGCGGGGTGCCCGCAGCGGGCGCGGCGAACACACGCGACGGCAGGGCGAGTGCCGCCCCGGCTATCAGAGTGCCCTTGAGAAGGTCGCGCCGTTTCATCTACCCGTAACGTAATGCGCTCGCCTTGCGTTCCCAATAACGCAAATGGCGTGGGGGCCGCAATTCGTCGCAGTTCTGCCTCATCTCGTGGGGGCAGGCCCGGTTTCAGGGGGCGCAAAGCGGGTGTTCTCGTCGGCCATCGCCAGCATCGAGGCGGCATGGCGCGCGGCGACCACGCGGGGATCATCGCCATAGCCGCCACCCAATGCGCTGGCGACGGGCAGGCCGCGGGCGCGGGCCTCGGCGATCACGAAGCGGTCGCGCAGCGCGAGGCCCGCGTCGCTCAGCGCCAGCCGCCCGAGCTTGTCCCCGGCATGGGGATCGACGCCCGCCTGATAGAGCACGAAGTCGGGCGCGAAGTCGGCCAGCACTTCGGGCAGATGGCGGGTGAGGGCGGCCATGTAGCCATCATCGTCCACCCCGTCAGGCAGGCCGACATCGCGGCTGGAGCGGGCCTTGCGAACAGGGAAGTTCTTCTCGGCATGGAGCGAGAGGGTGAAGATGTCGGTGCGCCCGGCGGTGAGGCTGGCGGTGCCATCGCCCTGATGCACGTCGAGGTCGACGATCAGCACGCGGGCCGCGTCCCGTTCGGCGATCAGGCGGTTGGCAGTGACGGCGAGGTCGTTGAACACGCAATAGCCCGCGCCGGTATCGTGCAGCGCATGGTGGCTGCCTGCGGCCGAGTTCGCCGCATAGCCGTGGGCGAAGGCCAGTTGCGCCGCCAGCCAAGTGCCGCCGTTGGTGTGCCGGACACGGCTGGTGATGGCCGGAGTGACGGGAAAGCCGATCCGCCGCTCCTTGTCGCGCGGCACATCCGCCCGGAACACCTGATCGACATAGTCGGGGCAGTGGACGGCTTCGAGCCATTCGCGTGGGCAAGGCTCGGGCGCGTGTTCGGTGATCGCGGCGCCGCTGCTCCGCAGTTCCTCCATCACCAGCCAGTACTTGTCGAACCGGAAGGTGCCGCGTTCGGGGCGCGGAGCGGCATAGTCGACATGGTGGACGACGTGCAGCATTCAGCTCAGCCGCCCCGAACCTGAACCATGATACACATGAGACACAGTCCTGAAACAGAAAACCAGCCCTTCGCAGGGGCCTCGGGTGTAAGCATCGGGGGATAGGGACGCGAACGGGATCATGCCAAGCTCATGCCAGCTTCACGCGCTGTAGGACAGCTTCACAGCCAGCCGGTGTGCTCGGCGAGAATCTTGCAGCCCAGCGCGATCAGGATCACGCCGCCCGCGCGCTCGGCCCATTCGCCGAAGCGGTCGCCCGCGATCCGGCCCAGCGCCACGCCACCCGCGCTCATGGCGGCGGTGATGATGCCGATCAGCGCGACCGCCAGCAGCGGCTCGACCGCGAGCGTCGGCAGGGTAATCCCCGCCGCCAGCGCGTCGATGCTGGTGGCGACCCCGGCGATCAGCAGCGCCCGACCGGTGAGCGCGTGGGCGGCTTCCTCCTCGCCGACATGGCCGCCGAGCATCCGCACTCCGAGGAAGGTGAGGAGCCCGAAGGCGATCCAGTGATCGACCGCCTCGATATAGATCAGCGCCACCGCGCCGATTACCCATCCGGCAAGCGGCATCAGCGCCTGAAACACCCCGAAGGTAAGCGCAATTGCCGCCCCTCCGCGCCAGGACGGGCGGAACTTCGCCCCCTGCGTCAGCGCGACCGCAAAGGCATCCATCGCCAGCGCGACGGCGAGCAGCAGGGCTTCGATCATGGCGCGGGCTTTGCGGCCAGCGCGGCCAGCTCGGCGAAGATCGCGTCTTCCGAGCGGCTGGCGGCGTTGCGCCAGCTGGCGGCGGTATCGAGGTTCACCGCGTGGCCATCGGCGGTCAGCACCAGCAGCGCGGGCGTGCCGGGCAGCTCGGCAAGGCCAAAGCGGCGCGCGATATCGAGATTATGGCCGTCGCCGGTCTGCGGCATCCCGACATTGACGAACACCGGCTCGTAATGCTGCGCCACCAGCGCGGCAAAGCGGGGGGTTTCGAGCCATCCGGCCAGCGCCGTGCTGTCGTGGCACCAGTTGGCGCCCAGCACCAGCAGCACGCGCTTGCCCTTGGCGGCAGCGCGGGCGAGGGCGGCGTCGACATCGCCCATCGCACTGGTCGACACGCCATAGGCCAGCGCCTGCGGCCCGTGGGTGCGGATCGCGGGGCCGGCGCCCGCGCAGGCGGCCAGCGCCAGCGCGAGGCTTGCGGCAAGCCCGGTGCGGATCACTCGGCGGCTTCGACGGCTTGCTGCGGAGCGGCGTGGGGATCGAAGGCGGTGGCTTCGCCCGCTTCGATCTCGGCGGCCTTTTCCTCGACCAGACGGACGATGTGATCGAGCATGTTCTCGTCCTGCACGGTGTGATCGGTGACCCCGCGCAGATAGACCATGTGCTTGCCCGCGCCGCCGCCGGTAAGGCCGATATCGGTTTCGCGCGCTTCGCCCGGACCGTTGACGACGCAGCCGAGGATCGAGAGGCTCATGGGCGTCTTGATGTGCTCAAGCCGCGCTTCCAATGCCTCGACCGTGCGGATCACGTCGAAGCCCTGCCGCGAGCACGACGGGCACGAGACGATACGGACGCCGCGGGTGCGCAGGCCGAGCGCCTTGAGCATCTCGAACCCGACCTTGATTTCCTGCTCCGGCTCGGCCGACAGCGACACGCGGATGGTGTCACCGATGCCCGCCCACAGCAGCGAGCCGATGCCGATGGAGGACTTCACGGTGCCGCCGATCAGCCCGCCCGCCTCGGTAATCCCAAGATGCAGCGGGCAATCGACCGTTTCGGCGAGGCCATGATAGGCCGCGACCGCGAGGAACACGTCGCTGGCCTTCACGGCCACCTTGTATTCGTGGAAATCGTGATCCTGCAGCAGCTTGATGTGATCAAGCGCGCTTTCGATCAGCGCCTCGGGGCAGGGCTCGCCGTATTTTTCCAGCAGGTCTTTTTCGAGGCTTCCGGCGTTGACCCCGATGCGGATCGCGCAGCCATTGGCCTTGGCGGCGCGCACGACTTCGGCGACGCGATCAGCCGAGCCGATATTGCCCGGGTTGATGCGCAGGCACGCCGCGCCCGCGTCTGCCGCTTCAAGGGCGCGCTTGTAGTGGAAGTGGATGTCGGCCACGATCGGGATACGTGCCGCGCGGGTGATCTGCTTGAAATCGCGTGTCGATTCCTCGGTCGGGCAGGACACGCGGATGATGTCTGCGCCCACTTCCTCGCAGCGGCGGATCTGGTCGATCGTCGCCTTCACGTCTTCGGTGGGGGTGTTGGTCATGGTTTGCACGGTGATGGGCGCGTCCCCGCCAACGGGGACATTGCCGACCATGATCTGGCGGGATTTGCGGCGTTCGATCGTGCGCCAAGGACGGATGCTGGACATGGGAAGCGCATATAGCCGCGCGCGCGGGGCGGGGCAATGACCCGCGCATCCGGTAACTTAACTGCATAGCTGCAGATTGTCGCGAAATGGGCCACTGCCGCAAACGCCGGTTCGCGGCAGTGCGGGGGCAGGCTAAATGTTACCGATTGGAGTCCATGACGAGACACTGCCGCAGGGGGAGCGGCGCTTGAAGGACGGTAATTTCATGATCAGGCCCGCCGAAATCCTCGACACCTGCGGCCAGCTGGCGCGCTCGTCCGCGCTGCGGCTCGTGCTGCTTTGCATCATCCCCTATGCCTGCGTGCTGGTGGGGCTGGATGTTGCGGCCCATTATGGCGATGCGACGGGTGCGGCGCTGCCGGTGCAGTTCTTCATGTCGCAGGACGGCTCTTTCGCCGAGTTCCTCGAATATGCCCTGACGGCGGCGGCGGCGGTACTGCTGTTCGTGCTGTGGCTGCGTTCGCGCGTGCTGGTCTATCTCACCAGCGCGGTGCTGTTCGTGTGGCTGACGATCGACAACTGGGGCGAGGTGCATGAACAGGTCGGCTTTGCGCTGGGCGCGGCGCTGCCGGTGATCCCGGGCGTGCCGGTGCAGCCGCACCACTTGGCGGAGTCGCTGGTATTCGTGGCAATCGGGCTGCTGTGGGCGATCGGCATGGCGGCGGCGCTGCGGCAGGCGGACAAGCGCGCGGGCATCCACGGCGTCCTGATCGCCGCCTGCATCGCCGGAGCGGCGGTGTTCGGCATCGCGGTCGATCTGGTAACCTCGTGGGGAGAGCACGGCCCGGCGGTGCTCAATCTGCTCGCCTTCATCGAGGACGAGGGCGAATTTGCCATGATCATCGCCGCCTTTGCGCTGTGCGTCGGCATCTATGATGTCGAGACGCGGCGGCTGAAGGGCGATGGCACCCGCGCCCACAAGGTGCAGCTCCTGCAGGCTTGACTTGCCCCCTGCGTGCGGCAGTCTGCCGCCATCAGGGGAGATACCATGCTGACCGACAATCCGACCGAGCTGCGCAGCGCCAGCCCGAGCCTTGTGCTGCGCGCCGTCAAGTGGGTGGTTAGCCGCCAGACGCCGGTGTTCCCGCTCGACGAGGCGGGGTTTCACCGGACGATGGCGGGCCGCAAGCTTCCGGCAGATGCGCCGATGCCCGAAGCTTTCCGCAAACGCTTTATCGTCGAGGAGCGCGAAGTGCTCGGCCACAAGGTCGTGACGCTGCACCCCCAAAGCGGGCCTGCCGAATGGCACATGCTCTATTTCCACGGCGGCGGGTTCGTGAAGGCGATGTTCAAGGTCCACTGGCCGCTGGTCGCCGAGATGGTGAAGCGCTGCGGGATCAGCGTCACCGTGCCGCTCTATCCGGTGGTGCCCGAGGCGAGCTATGCCGCGCAGGACGCGCTGGCCGATGCGGTCTGGGCCGAGTTGGCGGCGGCGCACGATCCGGCGCGCATCATCCTTAACGGCGATAGCGCGGGCGCGCACATGGCGCTGGCGCTGGCCTTGCGGCTGGTGCGAAGCGGCGGCGCGATGCCGGGCAAGCTTGCGCTGTTCGCGCCATGGCTCGATCTCGGGCTGGCTGACCCCGCGATTGCCGCGGTCGAGCCGCATGACGTGATGCTCAAGATCGGCACCCTGCGCGCTTGCGGAACGCTGTTTGCCGAAGGGCGCGCGCTGGATGATCCGGCGGTCAGCCCGCTCTACACCCCTGCCAGCGAACTCGCCCAGCTGCCCCCGACCCGCATCTGGACCGGGCGGCACGACCTGTTCATCATCGACTCGCGCACCTTCGTGGCCAAGCTGCGCGGCGCAGGGGTGGACGCGAAACTCTACGAATACGAGGCCGCGCCGCACGTGTTCATGGCGATCCTGCCGACCCGCGAGGCAAAGGACGCGCTGGGCTTGCTGGCGGAGTTCCTCGCCAGCTAGCCCGGGTATTGCACTCCCGTCGCCGCCTCGCTCAGCGCCCATAGCTGGTCGGCGTAGCTGGAATTGAGCGCGTAGGAGCGCACGCCCTTGTCGGCGGAGGCATCGTCCACTTCGGCGACGTGGCAGTCCTCGCAATAGACCCCGCCTTTTCCTTCCAGTTCCGGCGCGGTGGCGGCCCAGCAGCTGGTCGCTGCGCCTTGCGGGATGGTCTTCCACTCGAAGCCGCTGTCGCTGGAGGTGACGCGCGCCATCAGCGCCTCCACCATCGCCGGGGTCATGTGGCGGCCAAGGTTGGTGTGGATGGCCCCCGGATGCACCGCATAGGCATGGATGCCGAGCACCGCGAAGCGCGCTTCCAGCCCGACAGTGAACAGGATGTTGGCGGTTTTCGACTGGCCGTAGCTGCCCCACGGATCATATTCGCGCCGCGCGTAATGCGGATCGTCGAAGTCTACGGGGCCGAAATGATGCCCGCGGCTGGAGAGGTTGACGATACGCTTCAGCGCGCCCTTCTCGATCAGCGGGAACAGCTCGCCCGTCAGCGCGAAATGGCCAAGGTGGTTGGTGCCCAGCTGCATCTCGAACCCGTCATGCGTGTGCTGGAACGGGGTCGCCATCACGCCCGCATTGTTGATCAGCAGGTCGATTTTCGCGAACCGCTGGCGCGCGCGCGAGGTGGCGGCGCGGATGCTTTCGAGGCTGGAGAGATCGACCGTCAGCGTGTCGAGCTGCGCCTTGGGGTGGCCTGCATGGATTGCCGCGACGGCTTCGTCCAGCTTGGCCTGATCACGCCCGGCCATGATGACATGCGCGCCCCGGCTCGCCATCGCGCGCGCGGTTTCCTGCCCCAGACCCGAATTCGCGCCGGTGACGAACACCGTCCGCCCCGACAGGTCGATGCCCGCCAGCACCTCGTCGGTGGTGCTGCTCCAGCCGAATGCGCTCATGCTCTCTCTCCCGCTTGTTATAGCTTCAATTCGTAGAGGAATTCCGGGTCCAGATGGTCGCCCACCTGAAAGGTGATGTCGGCGATTTTGCCGAAACCGTAGCGCTGGTAGAACCGTTGCGCGCCGAAATTCTCGGCATAGACAGAAAGCAGCACCGCATCATGCCTGCCGCCGCGCGCCTGTTCGAGCGCCCAGTCCATCAGCTGCGCGCCGATCCCGCTGCCGGTGTAGCCGGGCAGGGCATAGAGCTGGCCGAGCTCGATCGGGTTGGCCGCGTCCGTGTATTCCCCGAACTTGGTGGGATAGCGCAGCTTGCAGAAGGCGACGAGTTCGCCCTCGTGCTCGACCAGCCGGTGGGTGCATTCGTCGCCTGCGATTTCCATGGCGACCGCTTGCGGGTTGTGCACCTCGGCGAGGAAGGCTTCGAGGTCTTGCGGCTTGTAAAGGTGGCCGAAGGCGGCGACGAAGGTGTCCGCGCCGAGCTTGGCAAGCGCGGGGGCATCTTCGAGCGTGGCGGGGCGGTAGATCATGCAACTTGGCCTAGCCGCTCGGGCGCGTGCTGTTAAGCTGGCGAAAGCCGCAGGGGCGCGTTACACCTTGCGGCCATGAGGAAACTGCTCGCGCTCGCCGCTCTCGCCCTGATGACCCAGACCGCCCATGCCCAAGACGCTGCCCCCGAGCCGCCGCGCTGGTCGCTCGCCATTCACGGCGGGGCCGGGACGCTCGATCCCAAGGCGATGACGCCCGAGCGCCGCGCCGAATACGAGGTGGCGCTGCAACAGGCGCTCGATGCCGGGGCGAAGGTGCTGGCCGAGGGCGGCAGCGCGATGGACGCGGTCAAGGCCGCGATCATCCCGATGGAGGATTCGCCGCTGTTCAACGCCGGCAAGGGCGCGGTGTTCACTTGGGAGGGGACGAACGAACTCGACGCCTCGATCATGGACGGACGTGATCGCAGCGCGGGCGCAATTGCCGGGGTGAAGACGGTCAAGAACCCGATCCTGCTGGCTGATAAGGTCCGCACCGAGAGCGAGCACGTGTTCCTGATCGGCGCGGGCGCGGAGGCCTTTGCGGCGGAAAAGGGCTTTGCCGTCACCCCGCCCGAATATTTCGCCACGCCCGCGCGGCGCGAGGCGCTGGAGCGGATGAAGGCGCGGAAGCTCTCGGCGCTCGATGTCGATCACAAGTTCGGCACGGTGGGCGCGGCGGCTCTGGACCAGAACGGCAATCTGGCGGCGGGGACGTCCACGGGCGGGATGACCGGCAAGCGCTGGGGCCGCGTCGGCGATGCGCCGCTGATCGGGGCGGGCACCTATGCCGATAACCGCGCCTGCGCCGTCTCGGCGACGGGGTGGGGAGAATACTTCATCCGCGTCGGCGTGGCGCATGAGATCTGCGCGCGGCTGCGGGCTGCGAACGAGCTCAAGACGGTGATGGCCGAGGCTGACGACATGGAATCGGCGGTTGGGTCTGACGAGGCGCAATATATCGCCGATGCGGTGATGGCTGACGTAAAGGAAATGGGCGGCGACGGCGGGGTCATCCTCGTCACGCCCGAGGGGCACGCGCTCTACAGCTTCAACACCACCGGCATGTATCGCGGCCGCGCGACCAGCGCGGGGTTACGCGAAGTGGCGATCTTCGGCGGCGAGGAGAAGGCGTCGAGCACGCCGGATCATTGAAGCCCCTTCCCTGGAGGGAAGGGGTTTGGGATGGGTGTGCTGCGTTCGCGGAGGGCAGAACCCCCACCCCCCGACCCTCTCCCCAAGGGGAGTGGGAGAAGATCAGTACAACTTCCCCACCAGCGGCAGGCCGCGTTCGCGTTCGGCGAATTCCTTGATGACGCGGCCCACGGCGGCCAGCGTGGCTTCTCCGGCGGCCTGCATCCCTGCCTCGGTCTGGCGGGCGCGGAAATAGCAGGCGAAGGTGATCGGCGGGGCGCCCTTCGGCCCTTCGGCAAAGCCGATGTCGATGTAGTTGTATTCCGTGCCGCCGATCAGGCCGCTGGTGCCGGTCTTGTCGCCCGCGATCCAGCCTTCGGGCAGTCCCGCCCGCACGCGCTTGAGGCCGGTCTGCGTCTCGACCATCCAGCCCTTCAGTTCCGCCCGCGCAGCCTCGGGCAGCGCATCGCCATAGACGATCTTGGCGACATTGCGCGCCATCGCGGCGGGCGTGGCGGTATCACGGAATTCGCCGGTGGGGACGAGGTTCATCTCCGGCTCGTAGCGATCAAGGCGGCTCGCCTCGTCGCCGAGGCTGCGCCAGAAGGTCGTCAACGCCGCCGGGCCGCCCAGCTCCTTGAGCAGGATATTGGCCGCCGGATTGTCGGACGTGATCTGCGTCGCCCGCGCCAGCTCGCGCAAGGTTGCGCCCGTTGCCAGCCGCTCGGAGGTGAAGGGCGCGTGCTCGATCATGTCGGCCTGCGTCCACGTGACGCGCCGGTCGGCGTCGATCAGCCCCGCCGCATGGCGCTGGAGCAGCAGCGCGGCGAGGCTGAACTTGAACGAGGAGGCATGGCCGAAGCGGCGGTCGGCATTCAGTCCGACGGACTGGCCGGTGACGGTGTTGAACAGCTCCACGCCCAATGTGCCATTCCCCGCTGCCTCGATGATCCGCAGCTCCGCCGCCAGCCTTCCGGCCGGGCTCTGGTCGGGCGGGATGCAGGCCGAGGCCCCGAGTGCAAGCGAGCCGCCGATGAAGAAACGCCGATCCATTCTCATGAGAACTTGTCCGCCTTGCGTTTGCCGAAGCGCATGTCGCCTTCGAGACGGCCACGCAATTGCGCATAGAAGGCTTCGAGAAAAGCCCTTTCGTCGCCTGCACCCGGGTTCCAGCCGATCTTGCGGCAGATGGTGGCGTGAACCGCCGCGAGGGCCTCGGGTGTGGCGTCGCGCAGCATCTTTTCGAGCGTCTGCAATTCCTTCTCGCCATAGACCGACAGCTCGGCCTCGCCGAATTCGTAGCGCGTTCCGGTGAGCGCACTTGCCCCCTGCGCGGCGGCGGCGCCTTGGGTCGAGAGCGCCTCGGCCAGCTTGGCGCGGGGGCGCTCGACCACCCATGTCCCCGCGACAATATCGCCCGCGCGCAAGGATTCGCGGTTGAAGAACGGGAACAGCAGGAACAGCGCGAACCACCCCGCCGCCACCCACGGCAGCGGGCCGATATCCTCGCCGCCGGCATTCTGCACCACCAGTACGAGGATCAGGATCAGCGGATAGAACAGCTCGATATCGCGCAGCAGGTTGCGCGCGATCACCGCCTCGGGCGTGAGCCGCCCGCCGCTGCGTGCGGCGATGCGGATGCCGGTCATGCGCTTGCCCAAAGTCGCCCCGCGCGGGCCCAGTTCCTGCACCAGAAAATAGCCGTACCACGCTGCGAAATAGCTGATTACCAGCACGATCTGGAGGAATTCGCGCGCGCCCTGCGGCGCGGCGGCGGGATCGATGGTGGATCCTTCGAGCAGCCCGCCGCCAATCCAGTTCACCAGCAACTGGAAGGCGATGATGCCGAACAGCAGGATCAGCACATCCAGCATCAGCGCCCCCGCCCGGCTCCCGCGCGAGGCGAGGGTGACTGGCAGGGCCAGCCCCTCGGGCGTGAGGATCACGCGGTGGCGTTTGTCGGCGGCGCGACCGGGTAGAGTGGGGGCGCTCATGCGCTGTCATCCGCGCGGGGGGCGGGGCGGTAGAGGAAGAAATAGGCCAGCCAGAAAGCCAGCATCATGCCCCCGATCATGAACCGCGCGCCTGTGCCGTCGACCAGCTGGCGCGGGAAGGCTTCGAGCAGGGCGGCGACGATCATCATGATGACGACGCCAACCATCACCACCGCGCCGCGCTGCCCCGCCTCCGACGCGGCGGCAAGCACTGAACGTGCGCCGGGGAAGGCCATGCTGCGCCCGATATGCAGCCCCGCCGCGCCCGACAGCAGGATGCCGAAAATCTCGGTGGTGCCATGCACGCTGAGCCACGCGGCCATTTCCAGCGTCAGCCCCTGCCCCGCAAACAGCCACAGGATCGCGCCCATCATCGCCATGTTGTGCACCAGCAGCATCAGCGAGGGGATGCCGAAAGCAAATCCCAGCGCGAAGGCGAGGATGCACACGCCGGAATTGTTGCTGAACAGCTGCGCGGCGAAGGTGGAAAGCCCCGCGGCGCTCTGTTCGGTGGCGAGGGTGGCGGCCAGTTCCTCGCGGCTGGCGCCCGGCACGCGGGTATCGGCGAGGCCGCTCGGCACCAGCCGGTAATACCACGCCTCGTCCTGCGCCACGAGCAGCCAGCCGACGATGCTGCCCGCCACCATCACGAACAGCGCGATGCATACGTCCAGCCACATCGCCCGCACCGCACGGCTCCATCCGCCCAGCAGGAAGTCGCGCAGCCAGCCGGCAAAGCCGCGCGGCGGGCCATAGACCTGGAACCACGCGCGCTGCACCAGCCCTTCGAGATAGGCGAGGGTGGCAGCATCCAGCGACGTCTCGCGCGCTACCGCAAGACTGGATGCGGCGGTGCGGTAAAGCGTGGGCAGGGCGAGCAAGTCCTCGTCGGCGATGCGCCTGAGGCCGCCCTTTTCCATGCGCGCGACGATATCCTCCAGCCGCCGCCATTCGCTCTCGCGCTCCAGCCGGAAGCGGTCGGAGCGCAGGGTGGCGCTGGCGATATCGGGCGGGGCGGCAATCTCGCCGCGGCCGAACCACGATGACAGGACGGGGGCCTTCATCCGATCGCCTCGCTGTTCTTGATGAGGAAATAGCGGTCGATCAGCTGCGGGCCGATCTTGGCCCACGGCGCTTCGATCACGTCGATACCCATGCGCCGCAGCCGCTGGAGCACCAGCTTCCTCTGCTGCGACAGGGTATCGGCGGTGACGGCGCGGGCAAGGGTGGCGATATCGGCGGGCGGGGCGGCGATCTGCGCTTCGATCTCGGCATCGGCCATCGTCACGAACAGCACCAGATGCTTGTTCGCCAGCCGCCCGAGGCTTTCCACCATCAGCTCGGCCGCGGTCGGATCGGTGAAGTCGGAGAACACCACCACCAGCGAACGGCGCTTGAGCTGCGTCGTCAGGGTCGCCAGCGCGAGGGTGAAATTGGGTTCGACCGCAGTGTAATCGAGGCTGGCAGCCGCGCTTTGCAAGCGGTGGAAGGCGCGGGCGTCGGCGATGAAGGGGGTCATCAATTGCGGGCGGCGGGCAAAGCCGAACAGCGCGCATTTGTCGCCGCCCTTCAAGGCGACATAGGCGCAGGTGAGCGCGGCGGAGACAGCGCGGTCGATGCGCGGCAGGCCGTCCACCGGCTCGCACATTGCCTGCCCGCAATCGAAGGCGAAGACGATCTGGTTGTTGCGCTCGCTCTCGTTTTCGCGCGCATAGAGCCGAGTGTGGCGCGCGCTTGCCTTCCAGTCGATGCGGCGGCGGTCCATGCCGGGTTCGTATTCGCTCAAGGCCTCGAACTGCGTCCCCTCGCCCCGGATGCGCCGGGCGATGAGGCCGGTCTGGGCGTTGCGCAGGAAGGTCTGCAAATCCTTCGAGCGAACGGGCGAGAGGTCCGGCCAGATCCGCACTGCTTGCTCTATCGTCTGCGTCACCTGCCGTGCGCCGAGGCCCATCGGCCCTTCCCAGCGCAGCCAGCCTTGCGTTACCGGCGCGGTGCCACGGCGGGTCGGGGTGACACTGGCCTCGCCTCTCCAACCGGGGGCGTAGGCTTGCGGGGCGAGCGCGATGCTCACCTGGCCGCCCTCTGCCAGTCGCGGATCGGTGGCGAGCGCGGCGCTGACATTGCGCTGCCGCCCGCCCGCAAAGCGCGCGCTGACGGCGAGGCTCGTTGGCTGGCCGACTTCGACATCGGCGGGCGCGTGGATATCCCAGCCCTGATTGCGGCCCGAGAGCAGCGCGTCGACCACCACCAGCGCCAGCAGCACCCCGCCCAGCAGCGGCGCGGCCACCCATGCGCCCGGGGCCGTCGCCGCGATCACCAGCGCGACCGGCGCGAGCGCGGCCGCACACCATGCCGCGCGCTCGGTCGGCACGATGATCAGCAGGCGTCCGAGCGGGGCCAGCAGGGCGGCGAGCTTCGCCATGCCCTAGCGGGGCGCCTCGGTCGATTCGACCAGCTCGGCCACGAGGGCCTCCATGTCGCGGCCCTCGATTTCGGCGGCAGGCGAAAGCGTGAGGCGGTGGCGCAGCACCGGCACCGCGAGCGCCTTCACATCATCGGGGATGACATAATCGCGCCCCTCCAGCGCGGCGCGGGCGCGGGCGGCACCGGCCAGCAGCACGGCCGCGCGCGGGGATGCGCCGACCGTCAGCTCGGCATGATCGCGAGTGGCGCGCACCAGCCGCACGACATAGGCGGTGATTTCCTCGGCCACTGTCACCTGCGCCAGCGCCTGCGCCGCCGCGCCGCTTCCGGCGGCGTTGGTGACGGCAGCCACGCCGAGGTCGGCGGGCCGCTGCGGGCCGGAGCGCTGGCCATAGGTGGCGACAATCCGCGCCTCCTCCGCCTCGTCGGGATAGGGCACCAGCAGCTTGAACAGGAAGCGGTCAAGCTGGGCTTCGGGCAGGGGATAGACGCCCTGGTTCTCGATCGGGTTCTGGGTCGCCACCACCATGAAGCGATCGGGCAGATGGTGCGTCTCCCCGTCCAGCGTCACGCGCCGCTCCTGCATCGCTTCCAGCAGCGCGGCCTGCGTCTTGGGCGGGGTGCGGTTGATTTCGTCGGCCAGCAGCAGATCGCAGAAGATCGGGCCGCGGGTGAGGGTGAACTGGCTGGTCTGGAAGTTGAACAGGTTGGAGCCCAGAATGTCGCCCGGCAGCAGATCGGGGGTGAACTGGATGCGCCCGAAGTCCAGCCCCAGTGCGGTCGCGAAGCTCTGCGCGAGAAAGGTTTTGGCGGTGCCCGGCGGGCCTTCCATCAGCACATGGCCTTGGGAAAGCAGCGCCACCAGCATCATGTCGACCATCTCGTCCTGCCCGACAATCGCCTTGGCGATTTCGGCGCGGATGGCGTCGGCGAGCGCGCGGACGTCGGTCAAACTCATGGTCATCGGGTCAGTTTCCCTGTTGCGATAGCTTGGTGGTGAGATCGTCGAGCGCCTGTGCGGCGGCGAGAATGTCGGCGGGCTTGTCAGCGGCCTCAAGCCGGGCGGCGCGGCGCGAGAAGGGTTCTTCGGTCGGCAGGCGGCGGGCGAGCGCCGCGTCGATCGCCGCCACATCGGGCCGCGCAAGGCCAAGCCGCTCCGCCAGCCGCCGCGCCGATAGCGCCGCATAGGGCGCGCCCAGCAGGTGGAACCGCCGCGCGCGCAGGATCAGCCCCGCGCCATTGGCAATCAGCCGCTCCTTGCCGAAGGCAATCGCCGGACCGCCCTCTGCCGCCGCCCCGCCAAACCGCTTGAAGGCGCGCCAGCCGATGATCAGCAGCGCCAGCAGCAGACACAAGGTTGCCGCGAGGAAGGGCGGGCGGAAGGCCAGCGTCAGCAGGTTCTCGGACGCGCCGAAGCCGTTGAGGGTAAGGTCAAACGTCACCTGATCAATGTCGCCGCCATAGGTCGCCGCATCGATCAGCGCCATCGCCGCCGCCGCGCGCTGCCTGTCGGCAAGGCCGTAGTTGTTGGCGAGATCGGGCTCGGCAACAAACAGCGTCCAGTGCGCGTTGTCATGGAAGTCGGTGCCTTCCTTGCCCACCACCCGCATCGCCAGCGCCCGGCCCGAGGCGTCGCTTACCAGCGTTTCGTGCACATCCTTGGTCAGGGCATGGGCGACGCTGGCGGTTGGTAGGCTGCCCGCTGCACCCAGCCCGCTCCAGCGCGCGCGGCCGTTCTCTTCGAGGGTGTCGAGCTTGTGGGTGAAGCCATAGGGCGCGGGCAGGATCGTGGGCCAGTCGGCGGGCAGCGGGCCGGTGAGCAGCACCCAGCCCGGCTTGAACTTCTCGCGCACCTCGCGCGGCAGCATCGGCGGCGGGCGCAGCGCGCTCCACTTGGGCAGGATCACCAGCGTCGGGCCGATCTGTTCGCGCTTGACCAGCAGCTTGCCCAGCTCGGACGGATCGGTGTCGGCGGGCGGGGTGAGCACCAGCAGGCCCTCGGTCTCCAGCCCCGAGGGACTGCGCGAGCGGGTGACGTCATAGCCGTTCGCCTCGGCCAGCCGCACAAGACCGGCATAGCCGTTGAGCCCCTTCGACGCAGCGTGCGCCTCGCCATTATTGCCGCTGTCCATCCCCTCGCCCGAGCCGATCAGCCAGATCAGCGCGAGGAACAGCAGAAACCCCCCGCCGATCAGCGCCAGCGCACTCCCGCGCGAAAAGGCACCGGGGCGGCTCATGCCAACCGCTCGCGGGCATTGAGGCGGGCGAGGGCGAAATCGGCATAGGCGGCGCGGGCGGCTTCCCAGTCGGCGCGGTCAAGCGCGCGCAGAGCAAACAGGCTGCGCTCGACCCGCTCGGCGATTGTCCCGAAAGCGCGGCGCGCGGCGTCGGGCAGGGCGGGCAGGGCGGCGAGTTCGCGCGCTGTGCTGGACGGCTCGACCCAGTCGGGCCGCGCGGCGGCGATCTGGCCGACAGAACGCTGGAGCAGCAGGCGCGTCGCCTCGTCAAAGCGGCCCTCGGCAGCCAGCCGGTCGGCATCTTCGAGCAGCGCGAGGCTGGCGGCGGCTTCGGGGTGCCATTCGTCCTCGGGCGCGGCGACGGCGGAGGCGCGGCGCAGCCCGGTCCCGGGGCCGAATGTGCGCCATAACAGGACCAGCACGAAGGCAATCAGCGCGGCCAGCAGCACCCATTGCAGCCACCACCACGAAGCGCCCAGCACCCGCCCGATCGGCGCGAGCAGATCGCCGAGGACATCGAATACGCGCGCCAGCGTTTTCTCGAACCAGCTTGGCTCTGGCGGCTTGATCTCGGGAATGTCGACGGGGGCGAACTGCAAGTCGCCGTCATCGCGCAGCCGTTCCCACGCAGCGCCGTCAAAGGCCGGTGATGCGCCTGAATCCGATGCAGATTCAATGGGAGGGGTCTGCGCCGCTGCACTCATGCCTTGCAGGTGGTGGCATGGCGCGCACGCGGGCGCAACCGGGAAACGGCTGGCCCCGGCCTATCATGGCCTCAACCTCTGGCGCGGGCCTGTTCGTAAGTGCCGAGCAGGCGCAATTCCTTGGAATGGAACGCGCATTCCTCCAGCGCCCGGTCCACCGCCTCGTCCCCCGGCGCGCCGATGATGTCGGCATAGAACATCGTCGCCGAAAAGCTCGCGTGCTTCTGGTAGCTTTCCAGCTTGGTCATGTTGACCCCGTTGGTCGCAAACCCGCCCAGCGCCTTGTAGAGCGCGGCGGGGATGTTCTTCACCTCGAACACGAAGGTCGTCATCACCGGCTTGCCCGCAAGGCTGCCGGGCGCGAGTGGCGCGTTGGCGAGGATCACAAAGCGGGTCATGTTGTCGGGGCTGTCCTCGACATTCTCGTCGATGATGGTGAGCCCGTAGAGTTCCGCTGCAATCGCGGGCGCAATCGCCGCGACCGAGGTGTCGCCGCGCTCGGCCACGTAAGCCGCCGCGCCCGCAGTGTCGGCATGGCTAAGCGGCACGATACCGCGCTCCCGCAGGTAATGGCGCGACTGGCCGAGTGCCTGCGGGTGGGAATAGGCGGCTTCGAACCGGCGGCCGGGCGTATTCTCACCCAGCGCCATCAGCGCGTGGTGGATCGGCATGAAATATTCGCCGACGATAAACAGCCCGCTTTCCGGCAGCAGGAAGTGGATATCGGCCACCCGTCCGTGCTGCGAATTCTCGATCGGGATGATCGCGTGGCCAGCGCGTCCGTCCTTCACCGCATCGAGCGCGTCTTCGAAGCTGAAGCACGGCAGCGGGGCAAGATCGGGGCGGGCCTCGCGCGCGGCGCGGTGCGAATTGGCCCCGGGCGAACCCTGAAACGCAATCGCGCGCGCCGGATCGGCAGCGGCAGCGGCGCGCATCCGGTCAACGATTTCGAGCGCAGGGGCGGGGAAGGAACGCATGATGGCCCGTCTGCTAGAGGCCCGCAGGCGCTGCGGCAAGTCTGCTTGCAAAAGGTGCAAGAATTCGTGCCATGATGTGGCTTGCGCGCTTGCGAGGGCGACACTATGGGCCTGCGACGATGACACAGGACAATTCTTCGCAGGGTGAAGCTGGCGGCCAGAATGGCGGCGGCGATCTGTTCAACACCGCCGCGGGCTGGGTGCTGTTTGCAGCCGGGCTCGGGCTGGGTCTTACGATCCTGTCGGGCAAGTATTTCCACGGCGACAAGCCGGAACGCCCGGAAAAGCTCGGCTACGTGATCGAAGGCGCAGTCGAGGATTCGGCTGGTCCGGCGGAAGCTTCGATTGCCGATGCGCTCAACGCCATGCCGGCGGCTGATCTGATCGCGGCGGGCCAGAAGGCGTTCTCGAAGTGCCAGAGCTGCCACACCGTCGATGCCGGCGGGGCCAACGGGATCGGCCCGAACCTGCACGGCGTGATGGGCGGCGCGGTCGCGGCCAAGGCCGGCTTCGCCTACAGCCCCGAGATGAAGGCGCATGGCGGCACCTGGGACTGGGAAAGCATGAACGCCTGGCTCAAGAACCCCAAGGCCTATGTCTCGGGCACCAAGATGAGCTTCGCCGGTCTGTCGAAGGTTGAAGATCGCGCGGCGATCGCGGCCTATCTCAACTCGATCGGCGGCAACCTGCCGATCCCGGCGGCGGCGGCAGCGGCTGCGCCTGCCGAGGGCGAAGAAGCGGCGGAAGGCGAGGCCGTGGCAGAAGCCGAAGCGGGCACCGATCCGGCAGCGGCCACCGAGTAAGCGGCCTTCCGACAATCCGGAACCAATCGAGGGCGGGGTTATCCCCGCCCTTTGAATTTCTGGGCCACCACATACCATTCCGACGAATCCTTGCGGCTGGCAGGGGGCTTGGCGTGTTTGACGGTGACGAAGTGCTGCTTGAGCAGCCCCAGCAGCTCGGTATCGGTGCCGCCCGCCAGCACCTTGGCGACGAACCCTCCGCCCGGCGCAAGGTTCTCCACCGCGAACCACGCCGCCGCCTCGACCAGCCCCATGGTCCGCAGGTGATCGGTCTGCTTGTGGCCGACGGTGTTGGCGGCCATGTCCGACAGCACCAGATCGGGCGCCCCGCCCAGCGCATCGGCGAGCATCTGCGGGGCGGCATCGGCCATGAAATCCATCTGGAAAATGGTCACGCCCTCGATCGGCTCCACGGGAAGCAGGTCAATCCCCACCACCTGCGCCTTGGGTGATTTGGCGCGCACCACCTGCGTCCACCCGCCCGGCGCGATGCCGAGATCGACCACCCGTTGCGCGCCCTTCAGCAGCCCGAATTTCTCGTCCAGCTCGATCAGCTTGTAAGCCGCGCGGCTGCGATAGCCGTCGGCCTTGGCTTGCCGCACATAGGGATCGTTGAGCTGCCGTTCGAGCCAGCGCACCTGGCTGGCGGTGCGGCCCTTGGCGGTCTTCACCCGCTTGCTCGGTGTCTTGTCGCCGCGGCTCATTTGTCAGGCTTTCCGGAACGCTGTTGATGCAGGGCGCGCAAGGACCGCTCCGACCGGCGCTCGGCCGCCATCAGGCTGCGCAGGATGCCTTCGCGGATGCCGCGATCGGCCACGCCCAGTCGCCGCGCGGGCCACAGGTCGAGGATCGATTCGAGGATCGCGCAGCCCGCCACCACCAGATCGGCGCGGTCCTGCCCGATGCAGGGCAGGGTGCTGCGTTCATAGGGGGTCATCACTCTGAGCCGCGCGGAAATGTCGCGCATCGCGGGGGCGGGGACGATCAGGCCATCCACGGCGCGACGATCATAGCTCGGCAGTTCGAGATAGAGGCTGGCCAGCGTCGTCACCGTGCCGCTCGTGCCAAGCAGGCGGATATCGTCCAGCGCCGCCGCTTCGGCGACGCGCGCGGCGAAGGGGGCAAAGCTGCCCGAAACCAGTTCCCGCATCTTCGCATAGCGGGCGATTCGCGCATCCTCGCCTTCCTCGTTGTGGCCGACCGTGTCGGTGAGCGAGACGACACCCCACGGCACGCTCTGCCAGTCGAGGATGCGCGGCACCCGGCTCGCTTCGGTGCCGCCGCCCGCCTCGACCAGCACCAGCTCGGTCGAGCCGCCGCCGATGTCGAAGATCATCGCCGGGCCATCGCCCGCTTCGAGCAGGATGTGGCAGCCCAGCACGGCGAGCCGCGCTTCTTCCTCGGCGCTGATGATGTCGAGCGCGATGCCGGTTTCGCGCCGCACCCGCTCGATGAAGGCGGGGCCGTTGGAGGCGCGGCGGCACGCCTCGGTCGCGACCGAGCGTGCGAGGCGGACATTGCGGCGCTGGAGTTTGTCGGCGCAGATCGTCAGCGCAGCGAGCGTGCGGTCCATCGCCTTGTCCGACAGGCGGCCGGAGGTGGCGAGACCCTCGCCCAGCTTCACCACCCGGCTGAAGGCATCGATCACGGTGAAATCGCGGCCCGAGGGGCGGGCGATCAGCAGGCGGCAATTATTGGTGCCGAGGTCCAGCGCGGCATAGGCCTCGCCCGGATGGCCCTGCCGCAGCGTGCCGATCGCATCCAGATCATGGGTGGGCCGCATAGACCCCTTGGCCGGAGCCGATCCGGGTGACGCGCCATTGCCCCGCCCATCACGGCCGGGTTTGCGCAGATCGGGCTGAGGGGGGCGCTTGTAGCGGAAATCGGCTACCTTGCCGGACTTTGAGCCCCGTTTCTTGCCAGCCCTGGCATTTCTGTCCGGCGGCATGGTTTCCGCCATATTCCGTGTTCTTCCATATCACCACTGCGCGGGTCTGCACGCAGGGCACCTGTCCTCAAGCTAACCCAACCGCGCAGGGAGAGCAAGCAGCGGGCCAAGAACCGACATGGCAACACACGCTTGACCTTGCGCGCGCACAAAACTAGGGAGCGCACTCGCTGAGCGACCGGACGCTGTCCGGCCCAAGGCTAATGCCCCGTCCTCTAATGGTAAGAGAGCGGACTCTGACTCCGTCAATCAAGGTTCGAATCCTTGCGGGGCATCCAGCCTGCTATCCTTTGACAACAAAGCTTGCCCGCTTTGACAAAATTCCTGCCCTCACCCGGATTCGGGCGGGGGTGACGGCCGCGCCGACTGGCAATCCTGATGCTGCCAGTTCGCGGATTAGCGTGTGAATTGTCGAGAAATTTTCTGCGAGGGCAGTGGGCGTAGCGCCTCTTGGGAAGCAGGGTGCCTTGCGGTAGGATCGCACATCAAATTCGCGACGCGAGGCGGTGCCAATGAAAAGAGCCCACGACGATGACCGGAGGTTGGTCTACGAAACGGTAGATCTCGACGAGTTTCGCCGCGATCCTTATGCTGTGCTGGTGGACGCCGACATGCGCCCGGTCGGCCTGGCACGCGACGAATCTGGTCGAGCTAGCCACATCCTGCTTTCCCGATCAGAATATGCTTCGATCGTTAAGGCCCGCGATCTCTGGTTGCGAAGCCAGCTGGATCTTGCCGAAGTTGAAGTAGCGCCTGCTGAAGCCAGCGATTGATGGCCATCAGCGCGCTGCCGAAGTCCGACCTCGGGGCATTAAGCGGAGGGTTCTGAGACGGGAGGGGTCTTGTCCGATTGCCGCATTGAATCAGGCTTTTGTGCGCCTCCTTGGGCGTCAGAGAGCCGGACTGGCTCAGGAAGGAGGGCCGAAATGGCCGACAACGTCTCAATGATCGGATACACCCGCGTATCGAAGGCCGATGGCAGTCAGGTCCATCACCTGCAGCACGATGCGCTCATCGCCGCGGGCGTTGATTCCAAGCGGATCTACAAGGACAGCATCTCGGGTACATGCCACCCGCGAAGCTAGCGCTCGCACCGGCACCCTCGCGAAATAAGTCGCTGATTCAGCGTTCCCCGCCACTGGACAGGGGGAAGGGATTGCCGGATGTTGGCACTATGTCCAATGACCCTTCGACAGCGAAATTGATTAGGCGGCCGATCATGGCAGTGACGGCGTCCCTTCGAGTGGATCAGCATGTGCAAATACTAGGGTGTTTTGCATGAGTCTTCGCTTTTCTGAGGCGGGGCCAGAATTCCCCGAGCAGCTGGTCGATGCTCTTCTGACTGGCGATGTCGTTTTCCTTTGCGGGGCGGGGGTGAGCGCACCGCAATTGCCTGGCTTCGGTGCGCTCGTGAAACGCTGCTTCGCCGGGCTCAACGTCGAAATGAGCGCTTCGGAGCAGTTATCGTTCAACGAGAACCGTTTCGAGGAAGCTCTAGGGTCACTGAGCCGCCGGATCGTCAATCCCGCTGACATGATTCGCGCGGTAGTGACGGAGCTGAAGCCACCCGTCGATGCGGATCTCTCGCATCATCGCACCATTCTCCGTTTGTCACGAGATCTCGAAAACCGCCCGGCAATCGTGACGACGAACTTCGACACATTGATTGAGCGCGCTCTGATCGAGACGGAGGATGCTGATCAGGTTCGGGCCTTCAGCTTCGCCGGGCAGGATCTGCCATCGCCTGGCAGCGCCGGGTTCAGCGGTATCATCCATATCCATGGTAGAATTGCTGACCCGGATCTCGGTCTCGATGAGACCCCCCTGATCGTAACGAGTGCGGATTACGGCGATGCCTATATGCGATCAGGCTGGGCGTCGCGCTTCTTGTTCGACCTCTGCCGGACCAAGACCATCGTGCTGGTCGGCTATAGTGCTGGCGACGCGCCTGTACGCTACTTCCTAAACGTCCTCGAAGCGGATCGGCAGCGCTTTCCCGATTTGCACCCAGTTTATGCAATCGACGCAGTGCAGTCACGCGACCTAGCAGATGTCCGCTGGGCGGCGCTTGCGGTCGAACCCATTGCTTATGAGTATCAGCTTGACGCGGCCGGCGAGCTGAAGAGCCATGCAGCCCTATGGCCGGACTTAGAAAGACTGGCCGACCTTGTTGAACGACCGCGAGCGACGCGGCGCGACTGGGCGCAGGCGATCCTCGCCAAGCCGGTCGGAGACGCCAATGCCGCAGAACTCGATCACGCCGCGTGGCTCTTCAACGGCCGTCGAGACCTTTGGTCCCTTGCAATCCCAACCATCAGTGACGGAGATTGGTTCGACTTTTTTGCTGACCGGAAACTATGGACCGAGCGCGACGCGTGCTGGATCGTCGCGGCTTGGCTGATCAGAGATCTTGCGTCGCCCGACCGGTTCCGGCGCGCGATCGATTGGCTCGGGAAACTCGGAAAGCCGTTCGCCGACGAGCTGGCGCGACGAATTCAGCATGTGAAGGATGTTCCAGCCTCGTGGCTACGCCTCTGGCGTCTTCTTACGATAAGCCGATCCGATAACCGCGATTATTGGGAGGATCGCGCATATTCGCTGATGGAGGTGTTCAAGGGCCCCGTCGTGCTGCACGCCGACCTTGAAAGGGCAGTGAGTTTGCTTACCCCCACGCTCGAACTCCGTTCCGGAAGATCATTCTTCGATGACGAAGCCGCTGTCGATCCGCCGCGGCGTCTATCCGACCTCGCGTGGCCGCGGCTGACGCTTTCTGACCGAGGGGGTGCTTCGGATCTCGTTGCTGCATTGGTGGCGCTACAGCAGCCGCTAGTCCTGCTAGAAATCGCGAGCGCGAAGCTGCGCGCGACGGTCAGGCTTTCACTCGATATCGGCACGATCGAGGGCGATTATGACGGCAGTGATAGCGCCGTGCCATCGGTCGAGCCACACAGCCAGAATGAGCATCATGATGGGCCGGTTTTTTTGGTCGAGCTGATCGCGCGACTGCTGCAGTCGGCGACAGCCGACGATCGCGATGCGGTCCGTGCTCAAGCATCCGCGTGGAAGGCACTGCCGGGCACCTTAGGGACACGGCTTTGGCTGCATAGTTTGCGTCAGGCAGAGCTGTTCGACGCCGACGAAGCGTTCGCCGGACTTGAAGGCCTCTCCCGCGATATCTTCTGGACAGCGCGCCGCGAGCTCGCGCTCGTGCTGCGCGACCGCGCAGCTGATGCAAGTGCCGATCTGGTTGCCAGTGTCGAAAAGCGCATCTTGACTGAGGCTTCTGCCCATTTTGACCGATACGTGGTTGAAGCCGGTCAGGCAGACTGGAGGAGCCATGCTCTGGATGCAGCCGTTTGGCTGCGCCTTAATATGCTCGATCAGGCGGGTAGATTGTCGACTGAGGGTTTGGCACAGCTTTCTGCCATCAGAGCGCGACGCGACTATCTGGCACGTGAAGTCGAGGACCAGGACTTTTTCGGATCCTATTCTACGGGCGTCCGTCTGGTGGTAGGCGACGCACAGCCGATCATCGATGCCTCGGAAGGCGAGCGGTTGCAGGTCGCGCGCGAAGTAGTGAGCAGCCAAGACATCGAGAAGCGCCATGGCTGGAGCGCGTTCTGCCGCACCAATCCTAGCGGAGCGTTCGATACACTCAAGGACGCACCGCTTGATGACGCTAACGCGCCGCTTTGGCGAGACCTGATCGTCGCGCTGTCATTTCCAGAAGGCGAGATGGATCCCGAACGGCGACAGTTTATTGTCGCGCTCTTTGCTGCGATTGAGTCGGCCGAAGCACCGTTTCTGGCGCTAGTCGTCGATCGCCTTGCTGATCTTTACTGGTCCTCGCCGCGCCAGGCTGAGCCTGCGATCGCCGCCTGGTGGCAGAGGCTGTTCGCGACGGCTGTGGCGCGTGACACAGAGCCTTTCGATTCCACGCGCGATCTCTATGCCGACCTGATTAACACCGCGGGCGGACGCCTAACCCAAGCCGCACTCATTGACATTGAAGCCCGGCGCAAGGCGGGCGAACCAATCGATCCGGAACTGCTTGCAGCGCTTGGTGCGGCTGTGGCAGCCCCGGGCCGTCAGGGCGCCATGGCGCGGGGCGCACTCGTGTTCGCGGCCGGATTTGTGCTGACGATCGAGGGGCAGACCGTCACACCACTGCTTGCAGCCGCACTGGCGGGTGACGGTGACGAGGCTATCGCACTGCGCCGTGTTCTCGTTACCAATTCACGCTTGTCATCGGTCGCTTCACGGCAATTCAGTGCGGCCATCCTACGTGGTCTCGGCGAGCTAACCGGTCGTGGTCATGATCTCACCAACGCAGCCGCTAAGATCATTGCGCCAGCACTCTCGATCTTGCGCGGCGAACAGACGGAAGCGGACTGGGGGATGGGCGTTGCTGATGCCGCGAGAGTGCTGCGAAGCGGGCCAGTGGCTTTGCGCAGCGGTGTGGCTGAATTGGTAAAACACTGGATCCATCAAATTGACGAGGATCGCGCGACAGCCTGGCGGACGGGCATAGGGCCGCTGCTGCTCGCAGTCTGGCCGCGAGAGCGAAGCTTCCACGAGCGGGAGTTCAGTCGGCATTTCGCTGATCTAGCTGTGGAGAGCGGAGATGCCTTCCCGGAAGCACTTGAGCAATTACTACCGCACATGTCCCTTTTGGAAGGGCATGGCGGCACCCACGTGATTGAGCGCTCTGAGGCGCCCGAGAAGTTTCCCCGTGAGACGCTTATCTTGCTGTGGAAGTTGTTTGGCCCTGGCACGACAAGCGACCTGTATGGTGTGCCAAAGATCCTCGATCGGCTGATTGCAGCGCTGCCTGCGATCGAACTGGACCGTCGACTGCAATGGCTTGAACAGAAAGCCATGCGCTATGAGTGAAGCTGAACGGACCCGGATTACTTTCGAGACCGTCAACCCGACGCTATCCTTGGAAGAGCAGAAGCGGCTAGTCGCCGATTCCGGTAGGCGGCGGCATCTGAGCTGGGGGATGGATTTCGACAGTCGAGCGCTGTCACTTGATCCTGATATTCCCGATCATTGGGAAGAGCAGGTGAAGGAGCTCCACCGGCGAAACCTACAATCGGCCCGCGCCGACATGGTCGCGGAGTTCGGTGAGCGCGGCATCGACGCTAAGATCGACAATTTCGTGGCGATGGGTGTGAAGCCGTTCTCGGTACTCGCGCATCACAACGCGCTGTTTCATCAGGTTCGGCAAGCCTTTGTGATCGGTGCTTACTACCCGGCGCTTGTTGGCGCATGCGCCCTTGGCGAGCGCATTCTTAATCACTTGATGCTGGACATGCGCGGCTATTTCACCGCGACGCCGGAATACAAGAAAGTGTATCGAAAAGAATCCTTCGACGATTGGCGCTTGCCGATCGACACCCTTGAAGCGTGGGGCATCCTGCTACCTGATGCCGTCGTCGAGTACCGCGCCCTAATGGGTCTGCGCCACAGATCGATCCATTTCAACCCGGAAACAACGAACGCTCTGCGTGATGATGCGCTTGCGGCCATCATCCATATGCGCACGATCATTGAGCAGCAGTTCGGGAGCCATGCCGTTCGCCCTTGGTTCATCTCCAATACGCTCGGGCATGCCTTTATCCGCAAGGACTATGAAAACCACCCCTATGTCCGCGCCTACTTCCTCCCCAATTGCCCGTTCGTAGGCCCGTTATTCAGTATGGCTCCGGGAAGAGACGGATGGGAATTTTTTGACCTGCCCGATTACGGCGATGGTGACTGGACGGACGATGAATTCGCAGCGGCCTACAATGGTCGTAACCCCAACCACGTCGCCGGACCTAGAAGTTAGTCGCCAGGGCGCTTCGATCTCGTAGAAAGCGATTTTTAGCGAGAGTAAGCGGGATTGTTAAACGCGATGTAAGGTCGCCCTTTTAAAGCTCGTCATCACGCAAATCTTGTAACTGACCATACCACGGAAGCAGATCGTCCAAAGCTTCCTTAAAAGGATAATCTTTTGGTTCAGTCTTCGCCGCCTCTGTGTCTTGATGGAGGCTGGAGAAGATCCAGCCAACCCGCTCTCCCGAGGCGATTTCAACCGTTTCAAGCAGCGACGCTTCTGTCGCGGTTCGCAGCACGTCCTCGAGTTCAGAGATTGTGCAGAATGCGACGGGGAGGCGATCCTCTCCGTTGATGGCATGGGCACTGGAATCGGCAAGAGCATGGGCGCGCTCAATAATCTGAGGAATTATGGTTGAACGGCCTGCGAACCATTCATCAAGAGTAAGGATCAAAAGCTTGACGTCCGCAGCAACGCGCCTCGGCGCCAAGCCAAGGCGGCTGTGTGCGTGAAATCGCCAAAGTTGCATCACGCCTTTGGCAATCTCGTCATAGCCCCGATCATCGCCAGGTGCCTCACCGAAACGCGCAGCTATGCTCATTCGAGACGCCTTGCATTCGATCGCCAGCGAAGTCGCGCCTTGCCGATCATTGATGAGAATGTCCGGGGTGGCGATTGGTCCTAACGGCGTACGATAATGAGATTCTTGGTCAAATTCGGCCGTCGGCAACATCTGCATCAGCAGATCAAGGGCATAGCTCTCGAACCTTCGTCCGACCTGACGTGCTCCCCTGAAATGTGACCGCTTTTTGGTAGAGTCTGACGCAAGGAGTCGGACGATATGAAGCGAAGCAGGTTCAACGAAGAGCAGATCATTGCGATCTTGAAGGAGCAGGAAGCTGGCAT